>Ga0222713_10000331_pt1 | contig 53310 bp, 68 predicted proteins | sample C33_649DmetaG_FD_165061 | JGI IMG/M metagenome (GOLD analysis project Ga0222713, IMG submission 165061) | Estuarine water microbial communities from San Francisco Bay, California, United States - C33_649D | ecosystem: Environmental > Aquatic > Marine > Unclassified | place: USA: California...
AGGAGTCTATTTTCTGTTGAATGCCCAATACAGCACAGCAACAGCTACCAAGCCAACAAGGCCTTGGCTACCCAACGCTGTAACCAGCTTGATAATACCAGCTACTACATCGACGCCTAAGAATGGCACTGCGGCTCCAAATAAGATTTGAAGTACAACACCAACAGCGATTAGCTTGACGCCGACGTCACACACACGGCCTAGCAAACCACTAACCATATCAAATGCTTTGTCCATAATAGACTCCTTTAAAAATGGGTTCTTTTGGCCCATTGGAGTTATTTACGGCCACTTCAGCCCCCAATTGTATAGGTGTATTAAAACAACTGCCCAAAACTATTGGTCTGTAGCCATAAATAATTGAAACGAGGAATAATATGGCATGGCAATAGAGATAATCAACGTAGGGCCTACAGCCAACGACGGCATAGGCGACCCCCTACGTATTGCTTATATCAAATGCAATAACAATTTTGCAGAAATCTACAGCAGAGTTCAATCAACTCCGCCTTTGACCAGCATAGGTACTGTAGGCGATGTTGCTGGCATGTATGCTTATGATGCAACATATTTTTATTACTGTTTCCAAGACTACAACGGATACAGTAATATATGGAATAGAATTTTGGGATCAGTATTCTAAAAATGGCACAACCACAGTGGATTACAGCAGCAGGAAGCTTGGGAACTATACCAGAGGGAATTTTCTACAGTGTTTCTGTGGAAGCAGAAGCTGATCCTGGCGAAACTGTATATTATCGAGTAGTTGCAGGAGAATTACCCACCGGCATACAAGTCAGTACCACCGGCATAATCGAAGGTGTTCCGCAAAATATTGCTCTAGTCCAAGGAGTCCCCACTGAAGTTGCCCAAGACACCACCAGCAAGTTTGCTGTCCGTGCTTACACAACACGAGTAGTAAATGGAGCAACTGTAGTAGATCGTATTAATGATAGAACTTTTACTATCACTGTAACTGGTCAAGATATACCCGAATTTGTTACTCCAGCTGGTAATGTTGGTACTTATTATGACGGCACTGAAGCATCTATCCAAATACAATTTACTGATGTTGATCCTGCTGAAACCATAAAAATTCGTGTGATCTCGGGGTCATTGCCTCCCGGATTGGTCCTCAATCCCAGAACAGGGTTGATATCGGGAGTGATTGCACCTTTAGTTGGTCCTGCTGGAACAGCTCCTGCGGGTTATGATGCCAGTTTATTTGATCAATATCCTTTTGATTTTGTCACCCGCAGTGCCAGTAGGAACTATCAGTTTGGTCTAGAAATCACCGATGGCAAGGACTCCAATGTCAGAGTGTTTGAAATTTATGTGTACTCCAAAGACTCAATGAGTGCAGATACCACTGATGTCACAGCCGATAACACATTTGTCACAGCCGACGTAGTACCTACACGCACTCCTGTGCTGCTAACTCCGCCACCGGGCAGCCTGGGACGCATCCGTACCGACAATTTCTATGCTACAAAATTCACAGCCATTGACTACGATGGTGATCCCATGGAATACTTGATCAATGGTGCACCACCCGGATTGACATTGAATTCCATAACAGGTTGGCTATATGGTTATATTCCTGAACAAGGTGCAACCGAAAACACCTACAACTTTGAAATCACTGTTAGAAAAATTGATCAGCCCACTATTGTTTCAAAACCCTATGACTTTGATATCACTTACATAGGTGATCTCGACACAGTGGTTACTTGGCTGACTGATTCAGACTTGGGCACAATCAACAACGGCAGTATCAGTACTCTTGCAGTGCGAGCTTTTAACACTATTGGAAGAGAGTTACAGTATCAAATTGTATCAGGATCCAACAGTCGATTACCACAAGGATTAACCTTGTTGAGCACCGGCGATATTGCAGGTACTGTCAGCTTTAACACATTTGCTGTTGATCAAGGTACTACTACATTTGATCAAGACATACGCACACGCAACATCACACAAGAAACCACATTTGACATGACATTTACATTTACTGTAAATGCGTATGCTCCAGGTACTGACGCTGACATTATTTCGGTGTTTCGCACTTTTACTATCACAGTAGTCAGAGCATTCGACGAGCCATATCAAGGACTGTATATCAAGTGTATGCCACCGCAATCAGATCGAGACCTGATTCTACAGTTGATTCAAAATCAAGATATCATACCCACTGACTATGTGTATCGTGCCGATGATACTAACTTTGGTGTAGCTACGTCGGTGATTTATAATCATGCATTTGGTCTTAATCCGGTCAGTATAGAAGAATACGTGGCTGCACTAGATATCAATCATTATTGGAAAAATTTAACCTTGGGCAAGATAGAATATGCACAAGCCAGAAACGCCAACGACGAAGTCATATATGAAGTTGTTTACAGTCGTGTCGTTGACAATCTTGTCAACAATGCCGACGAAAGTGTTGGCAAATCAGTTAAGATACCTTATCCCATCGGTGGCCCAGACAGTACAGAAATAACCACAGTTTATCCCAACAGTCTGATCAATATGCGTGATCAAGTGATTGACACTGTGGGACAAATTAGTCCTTTGTTGCCAATTTGGATGACATCGCAGCAGGCCGACGGTCGTGTGTTGGGATTTGTGCCTGCTTGGGTTATTGCTTATGTCAAACCCGGACAAGGCGCCAGGATTGTATACAACATCAAAGAACAGTTTGGTGATCAGCTGAATCAGGTAGATTTCAAGGTTGATCGATACGAAATAGATCGTAGAGCAACATTCGCATGGGAACCCTACAACGACAGCACCATAAGTGGTGAGTGGATTCCGGCACCTCCGGCCGCTACTACATTTGACTTGACACCCAGCGATATTGAGTGGCTCAACAACTCACTTACGACAGTGCAGTGGACCAATGATGATTCTGTTACTGTAGAATGGATTAATCCTAATGTAGGAACGCCTACTATATTCGACGGTGGCGCCACTGCGTTTATTAATCCAGCTGATACAATAACCAACACAGACCAATACGATAAATATCTGGTATTTCCCAGAGTCAACATATTAGGATAATAAATGACAGTACCATATACCTTTGCCAACAAAACTGGTAATATTCCACTTAGCGAATTAGATGCTAACTTTTCAAACGTTAGTGCTTTTTCCAGCACTGCTGCCACTGTAACTTCATCTGCACAACCCAATATTGCCAGTGTGGGTACTCTCAGCAGTTTGGCTGTAACTGGTGGTATTACAGGATCCAGCTTGCTTATCACAGGTAACGTCACTAATGGTAACTCAGCAGTTATAGGAAGGATCACAGGAAATTCTCTATCTGTGTCTGGCAATGTCACTGGTGGAAACCTTATTGGAACTTTAGTCGGCAGTATTTCCAATGCTGTTTTTGCAAACACTGCTGCTACAGTCACAACAAATGCACAGCCCAATATAACATCAGTAGGCACTCTCAGCAGTTTAACTGTTACAGCCAACATATCTACCAGCGGAAATGTAATTGCTACAGGGAACGTTCTTTCGGGCAATGTGGTGTCAACTGGTTTGGTAAGAGGACTAACAGTTCTGGCCACCGGAAACTTAGTGGGTGGAAATGCCAATATTACAAATTCGGTAAATGCTATTACACTTACATCTTCAAATATATTCACTACTTTGATCACAGTCACTAATATCCTAGCCACAGGCATTTCTGCAACAGGGAATGTTAGCGTAGATAATACCCTGGGATCGCCTTTGAAAACAAAAGCATCCGGTGACACTGGTACTGCTGGACAAATTTGCTGGGATGCCGATTATATCTACGTTTGTGTGGCAACAAATACATGGAAACGTGCATCGTTGGTTGGATTCTAGTAGAAATTTATTAAATATATAAATTACATGCCGCTAAATATAAGAAATATTCTAGGATAAAAAATGACGTCAGCTATTAACCCAAACAACATAAATGGAGCTTACCCAGTTGCAGGCCAAGACAACAATAGTCAAGGCTTCCGGGACAACTTCACTAACACAAAGACCAACTTTGAATATGCTGCATCTGAGATTACAGATCTACAGAACAAGGCTATTTTAAAGTCGGCTTTGTCTGGCAGCACCCTTGACAATGACATGGGTGGAAGTTTGTTGAGTAATGCTCAACTACAAGACATGAGTGCAACTGTGGTTGCTTTGGGATCGGTAACTGGTACTCAAGTAATTGATTATGCAGCTGGTCCTTATTACACCTTGAGCACTACGGGATCTGTTACACTGAGTTTTAGTAATTTTCCAACAGCTGGTACCTTGGGCTCTTGCCGTGTTAGAATTACCATTTCCAGCACTGCACACACAGTGACATTGCCAGCTGCGGCTACTATTGGCATTGCCAATATTCAGGGCTATGCCAGCAACATCATCACTTTCAATCAGACAGGAACATACGAGTTTGAATTTGAAACTGTTGATGCCGGTGCTACTATCAGTGTGTTTGACCTAAACCGCAATAGAGATCCTATTTACTTGCCCAGTTCAGAAGATCTTGCGGCCAGTGCTACTGCCAGTTTGACCAAGACCACCAGTTATTTTACAACTTCTACTGCCGAAACAGCCACCCTGGCAGCCGGCTATGCTGGTCAGATCAAAGTGTTTGCTATGTATGCAGACGGCGGCGATATGGTAATTACTGTAACCAATCCTGGCTGGAGTGGTGCAGGGACAATCACATTTACCACAGTCGGCCAAGCCTGTACTCTAATGTACATTAACTCAAAATGGTTCTGCATCGGCAACAACGGTGCTGCGTTTGCTTAACCAAAACTCTTGACATATCGGCCCTTTAATGCTATCATACATTAAAGGGCTTTTTACATTATGGAACATCCTCTTATCACAGACATTGACAATCTTACCATAGATGAATTGCAAGGTAAGATTTCCGAGCTGAGCAAAAAACTCAGCTTTGCCCAACGTATTGGTAATGCCCAATTGGCCAATCAAATTCGCATGGCTATAGAAACTTTTCGCAACAAGTACCAGCAAAAGATGCAGGCCATACACGACAACCAAAACAAAAACAACCCTGACTTTTCGGACAAAATAGACATATCATGAATGTAAAAATTGGCTATACCTCGCATTTTATAGCAGGTGTTTGGTGGGACAGTCGTTTGATAATGAGTACGTACACTGTGACATTTAAAATGATCACTGCAACCGACAGTGCTCAAGATACCAATACTGCCCTGGATCGCTTGCGTTACATGGTTGAAGAATACCTAGTAGACACTGTGTTTATCAAGGACACCGATCAAGAACAAATTGCTTTGTTGAAAGCTGCTGGGATCAAAATCATTGCATTACCTGAAGAACCAGTTGACCAGATCATAGGAATGATGCTATACTCTAAGCTGTCAGCTGTGATGGAAGGGTGCATGTTGATTCGCAGCATCATGTTGAGCAGTACTGCCGGCGACGATGTTATATACGAGCATGATGCACAAGAATCGGTGGCACCGTTTGATCGACCTGGCTGGTGGAGTGAGCCTACTCCTGCATGCGAAACAGAATCTCAACAACCGTCCAATGACACTGTATTTGTATTAAATGCAGTTAACCAGTGGAGAGACCTGGGACTACAGTGGATCAATGATGTAGAGTCAGATCAAGACAGTAATGTATTGGTGTTTACAGAATTTAGAAATGACAAAGACAAATAAATTTGGCGAAATTATATTTGATGAACATGATCTTTGTGATCTTGTGATGCAAGGGCACGATCTTTCAAAGTTAAATGGTATTATAGTAGATCCGCCAGTGGACTTAGAAACTGCTGCTCTAATACTAGATGATGTTCCAGATTTTATAAAATATGACAAATATATTGAAGAAAATCTGAGTACACAAGATTTTGATCACCGCAATCAACAACGTTGGTTCATGCCCCAAGAATATCAGCAGTTAGATATAGCCAAACATGTATTAGACCTTTGCCAAACCGAAACAGAACTGCAACGAGTTGGTGAAGAACTCTTGCTGTATCAAGAAAGAAATCTTTTTGATTTATTGCGTTACCTTAAATATCTAGTAGACGTCATGCAAACCAATCGGCTAATTTGGGGTGTAGGCAGAGGATCTAGTGTGGCCAGTTATGTGTTGTATCTCATGCGAGTGCATAGAGTCAACAGCATGTTTTATGATTTAGACCCTACTGAATTTCTACGTTAAATACGCTAATATAAAGGATTCAAAATGACACAAAAACAATATCGCACTGCTCAAGGCAAAATAGTTGACCTAGGCGCCTTGCAATTACAAAACGAACATGTTCGCGCTGTGGGCAACATGCCAGTGAATGCTCGCGGAGATCTGCTTGACAGTCAAAATCGCCCCATCGATTCTCGAAACCAACAAGTGGCCAGACAATACCGAAAGCAAGTGAGCAATGTACAAGACGCTCCAGTTTATTCCAGCCGACAAAGAGCAGCCGACTCTGCACCTGCAGCACCTGCTCCACAGCCGGTGGTAGCACAGCCGGTGGCAGAAGTTGCTGACGCTCCCGGCGGCTTGGCCAGTGCCATTGCTCGTGCTAGATCAGTAAAACAAGAACCAATTACGCCAACCGGCAAAATCACAGGCTTTAAAAGGATATAAGGATATCAATGAAACCAGCATTTGCACCACACAAGGTAATGAACCTGCGTCCACTTAAGGACACTGTATTGGTTACCGACATGGTATTTAAAGAACGTAAACTCAACAGTGGTATTGTGTTGTTGAATGACAACGGTACCACTGCTGGCATTCGTCCGCGGTGGGGTCGCATTTATGCTGTGGGCCCGGACCAGGCAGATTACTCGATAGGGCAGTGGATTTGTGTAGCACATGGACGTTGGACCAGGGGTGTTGAGATCGAAGATGCCGAAGGTAATGTTATTACCATTCGTAAAATTGATCCCAAAGATGTACTTTTGCTTTCTGACGAACAACCCAGCGACGACACCATGTCAGACGCTGTTCAAGTATCCCCTTCAAAACGATAACATTCTTCTTGCACACTAACGCCATACATGTTATAATGCATGCATGGCGTTATTCAATAAAGGTAAACAATGAAACAATTATGGGTAGAACAATATCGACCCAACACAGTTGATGGCTATGTATTCACTGATGCCAAACAACGTGTTGAAGTTGAAAGTTGGATCAAATCAGGTATAATTCCGCATCTGTTGCTGAGTGGTAGTCCCGGCACTGGCAAGACCACCTTGGCCAAGCTGCTGATCAACCAATTAGGTGTAGATGAGTTTGATGTGTTGTATTCAAACGGATCTAAAGAAGGTCGTAAAATTGAATGGGTTGACAAATTGATCAACTTTTGTCAAACCATGCCTTATGGCAATTTCAAAGTGGTCTTAATTGACGAAGCTGACTACATGAACATTCAAAGTGTACAGCCAGCCTTGCGCAATCTCATGGAAGACTACAGTCAAAGTGTAAGATTTATCTTGACTTGCAATTTCCCCAACAAGATCATGGATGCCATTCGCAGTCGTTGTCAAGGATTTCACATTGAAAAAACTGATCAAACAGAATTTACAGCCCGGGCTGCCACTGTGTTGGTAACAGAAGGTGTAAAGTTTGATTTAGATACACTAGACTTATTTGTAAAAGCAACTTATCCAGATCTGCGCAAGTGTTTAAATCTGTTACAAAGCAACAGCGTCACTGGCACACTATCAAGACCCGGGGGTGACGAGCAAAGCACACAAGAATGGCGACTACGAGCTGTAGACTTATTCAAGAAAGGTCAGGTACGTGAGGCCAGGACTGTTATTTGTAGTCAAGCGTCAATAGAAGACATCGACGGCATGTACAGATGGATGTACGATAACTTGGATCTTTGGAGCCCGAACCTAGAAAAACAAGACCAGGCCATTGTAATTATACGCAATGCCTTAGCAACAGTTCCCCTAGTGACTGATCAAGAAATCAACTTGTCGGCATGTTTGTGTGAACTAAGTCAACTGGGATAAAAAATGAGATACTTTTTAGTCAGTTACCTTAAACAAGCCACGGGTCAGATGGACGAAGTGGTATCAGTCAGCGCACGTTTAAAACTACGAGACCGTCAAACAGCCGCAGTTATACTTGACTTTGCTACCCAAACTGTGTTACAATGTAGTATGAATGGTACTACAGTTCCCAAAGATTGGAACAAGATTGTGTCGTTCTATTATCAGCATTATGCTGCCACATTTGATAGGTTGGCTAAACAAAATGGAATTGAATTTAAAACCGCAGAACCCGAACCAGAAGCTAATCTTAGTTGATTGCGATGGCGTGATCCTGGATTGGGAATACGCCTTTGATGTTTACATGCAACAGCACGGATTTAACCGTGTTGAAGGCGGTGCTCTCAAATACAGTATCGGTGCACGTTACAACATCACCAATGAGCAAGGACACCGGCTGATCAAGATTTTTAACGAATCTGCTCACATTGGTTTCTTACCGCCCTTGCGTGATGCCATGTACTACGTCAAACGCTTGCACGAAGAACATGGCTATGTATTCCATGCCATCACAAGTTTAAGTAAGGATCCCAATGCTTGCGAACTACGCAAGATGAACTTACAAAAATTGTTTGGAAAAACAGCATTTGAACGTTTTGTGTTCTTGGATACTGGTGCTGAAAAAGACGCAGCATTGGAACCTTATCGCAATACTGGATACTACTGGGTGGAAGACAAGATTGTCAATGCGCAAGTTGGGCGTGACCTGGGCTTGAAAAGCCTGTTAATGGAACACGGCCACAACATGGACTACAACGACGTAGAAATCCCTCGAGTCAAGAACTGGAAAGAAATCTACGAGATCGTCACTGGCTAGTCTTCGTAAATCTCTAACACTGTGGTAATAATCGGGTGGCGTTGAATATCTTTTGTGCCCAAGCGGCACACATCTAGGCCTCGACTCGGAGTCCGCTCTAACCTAGCAGCGATGTCGATTAGACCGTTGTTGACCGTGGTTCGATCTGCTTGTTCAACATCTCCCGTGACCACTATTCTACTGCCAACACCTATGCGTGTCAGCAGCATTTTCATTTGGCTGGGAGTCGCATTCTGCATTTCATCGGCGATGATATATGCAGCTTTAAAGGTACGACCCCGCATGAATGCCAAGGGTGATATTTCAATAATCTGATCTGCGAGCATTTGTGCAACATCTTTAGGCGAATAGTATTCATGTAATACATCCAGTAAGGGTCTAGTCCAAGGCTCCATCTTTTGATTAAGGTCGCCTGGCAAAAATCCATGTTTTTCGTCGTCTACACCTACTGCAGGACGAGTCAATACTATTTTGTCAATTTCTCCTGTACGTAAGGATTTGATAGCAGCCTGCATGGCCAGATAAGTTTTACCTGTTCCTGCTGGACCTACTGCTATAGTGATATGGGTTTCCGGATCAAACAAGCTCAGTACCAAGCGTTCTTGTGCTCGACTCTTGGGTACAATTTCTATGGCTTTTTGTCGGGTTCTTTTTTCGTGCTGGTTAAAGTTGATGGTGTTTTCTACTTCGTAATGCTGTTGCTTCTGGCGTTGCGCCTTGACTCCTCTAGCTCTGCTCAAATCAGTTTCTCCTCGGTTGAACATAGTTTTTCCTCGCTACCCTACACGTACTTACACCAGTGATTCAGTGAGTTTAGTGTGCTGTGTTATTGATGAAAATCTGCCATAAGTATTTCTCTAGGCGGCTTATATTCAAAAACTCACATGCTTGACGTTTGTTATAAATACAACACTATGGCAAACAACAAACTCGACAAAGACATTTTTAAGAACCACGAAGACTATTGGCTTGTGGCTGAAAACATCAAAAATCTATACTTGTCAGAAGGCAGTTTACTGACACTGCTAGACTTTGAAAGAGTTTTAGATGATCTAGATTTATATGCATTTAAAAACTGGAGTTTAGGCGAACTGGTCAGCGGTCCTGATATTGGCAAATACCGAGTAGGGTGTATTTTTATGTGGCCCGAAAAGCTCATGCCAGATCCACGTGGCGCACGCCGTTTGTTGCCGTTTGATTGCGAAGTCAAATTCAAAAAAACCCGTATCAAAATACCAGTGAAAATTGAAGAACCTGATGATTATATTCCTGGCACACGCAAAGCCCGTTTGATCGAGCGACCAGTGTGGTTGGTTGAAATCGTCATGCCCAAAAGCTTGATGAACGACATACGTACAGGTTCAATCGAGATGGAAGACCAAAATATTGATTTAGAAGAACTGGACCAAGCATACGAGCAGGATCTAGACCAAGAGGAATTCAAAAAAGATGAACAAGCCGAACAACCAGCACCCACAGTATAAGCCGCTGAATGAGGGATTGGAATACAAGGACATGGTAGGTATTCTTAAACCTACCATGCACATCGACGAGTTCAGCAGCAAAATGGGCGACGACGATGATGTTATTGTTGTTAGTTTTTTTGTGCGTAACAAACAAGCTGCACAGGACCTGTCCAACTGGTTTGAAAAAGGATACGATTGGGTGCTGGATGCAGACATCAGCCCCGGAGAAATCAAACCTGGGCGTTTTTTGGTCTATATTGAATTGCAACGCAGATCATCAGCTGGTCGTCATTTGTCATTGGCTGTGGAAGATCTGGCCAGTCTGACCGAACACGAACCCAACAGTTGGGTCATGGTCTACAAAGACAAAGAAACACCATTCACTGCAGAAGAGTTTGATCGTCAAGTACCACTGAGTCCCAAGCAGTATCGCAAAGAAGTCGAAGGTGACTTAAACGAAGTGCGAACAGCAGCCGGCATTGATACCAAACAAATCTACGAACGCGAAAGCGATATTCGCAGTTTACAAAGCGCCGCTGGCATCTAACCCAAAATTCCCCACACATTCATGTAAGGATTTCAACTGTGTCAACAACTGACGCAGTTGATCAACGGCAATCATATTGGGTCCATCGCTGGGTGCTGAATCTGGCGCCTGATGCGTTTCGATAAACACTGTGCTGACTGACCCTGTGGCTATTGCCGCCCGGGCCAGATATGGGACCATCCGTCGGTCACCGCCTGAGCTCGAGCCAAGTGCTCCAGGCTGTTGGACGCTATGTGTGGCATCAAACACCACTGGATATCCGGTGCTTGCCATAATGGGTAAACTGCGCATATCAACAACAAGGTTATTATATCCATGAGTATATCCTCTTTCGCACAACATGATTCGTCGATTGCCTGTTGACGCAATCTTTTCAGCAACATTTTTCATATCTTGTGGTGCTAAAAATTGTCCTTTCTTGATATTGACAGCCAGGCCAGCGGCACCAGCTGCCAACAGCAAATCTGTTTGACGACAGAGAAATGCTGGTATTTGTAACACATCAATTCCGGCATCGGCGCATTCTTGAGCTTGGTAACTTTCGTGTATGTCGGTCAATACAGGCACACCAAACTGATGTTTGACGCTGTTTAATATTTGTAGTCCTGTAGCCATTCCAATACCGCGTTGAGTAGCAACACTGCTACGATTGGCCTTATCAAAGCTGCTTTTGTAAATAAAGGGTATGCTGAGATCTTGTGTTATTTCCAAGATGGCTCCAGCCATGTCATGTGCATGACCTTGACTTTCGATTTGACAAGGTCCTGCTATTAGAGTCAAAGGTTGACCAGGACCAAAAGATATTTTACCAATATTAAATGTGCGCATATTAATATTTATTGACTACACTGTCTAGTCGTGTTATAATTACATTGTGAAAGATTATTACAAAACCCTGGGCGTAGATCGCACCGCAACTCCTGACCAAATCAAACAGGCTTATCGCCGTTTGGCCAGTCAGCATCATCCCGACAAAGGTGGTGATACTGCACAGTTTCAAGAAATACAAGAAGCGTATGCTACCTTGAGCGATGATGCTAAACGCAGCATGTACGATCGGGGCGGCAATCCCAACAATACACAATTTCATTCCAGTCCAGGATTTGACTTTGATGCCATATTCAACATCTTTGGTGCTGACCTTCGCGGGCAACGCAGAACCTCGCCGCGTTTGGAATTATGGATTGGGTTAGAAGACGTGGCCACTGGTGGCAGCCGCACAGTAAGCCTACAAGTCAACGGAACAGTCAGCAATATAGAAATAAGCATACCTTCTGGCATACAAAATGGCGACACTGTGCGATACCCTGGTCTAGCACCTGGCGGACAAGATCTAATCATAATGTATCGCATCAAACCGCATGCTCGTTGGCAAATCGACGGTATCAATATTGTTACGGAACACGTGATAGATATTTGGGATTTGATTCTAGGTGGCAACATAACTGTCGAGGATCTTACCGGCAATGAATTGCTGTTGACCATACCACCTGAAACACAGCCCGGTGCCATGTTACGAGCACGGGGTCGAGGGTTGCCGGCTAGACAATTGCCTGGTGACAGAGTATCTACCCACCGAGGAGATTTGTTAGTCAAGGTCAGAGCAAGAATTATTGGGCCTGTAGATCCTGCTATTGTAGATGCTATACGTAAAAGCCGAACCTAATAAATACCCATATGGAACTGACACGTCGTACACTCAAACTCAAGTTGAAACCAGCTGATTTACATAACCAATGGGCTAACGAAGATCTAGTAACTCGTATGCTCCAAGTAATGCGCCAACATCAGGGCATCGGTCTTGCTGCCAACCAGGTTGGCGAAAGGATACGAGTATTTGTCATGTGCATTGATGGTCATAGTCTGGCCTGCTTCAATCCCGAAGTCGTGCAAGACTACAACGATCTAGTCGATTTCGACGAAGGATGCTTGAGTTTTCCTGGAGAAACGTGTATAATAAAACGTCCCGATACTATTGATGTACGCTATTATAATGTAAGCGGTGTCGAAATCAGAGAAACACTTACAGGATTAGCCAGTAGATGTTTTCAACATGAACTGGATCACTTAAACGGTATTACCATGCACGATCGTTACAAGGAACAAAATGCAGAACAATCCTGAAATTGAACAACTTATCGAACAGTCGGTTCGAATTGCTCGAGAACGGCAACACGAATACGTGTTGACAGAACACTTACTAATGGCCCTACTACAACATGCACCTTTTAGGGCATGCTTGGTCAAGTTCGGAGTTGAAATAAATCATTTTGATCGAGACCTTTCCAAATACTTAGACAGCTTGACAAAACTAGTCAAGGAAGATCCCAATCTACAACCTAGAAAGACCAATGCCTTGGAGCGTGTGTTTAATCGTGCGTTGACACAAGTTCTATTTACGGGTCGCCGCACAGTGACCACAGCAGACTTGTACTTGGCCATCATGGCAGAAAGCAACAGTCATGCTCACTATTTTCTGCTCAAGTACGGTGTTACCAAGAATGAATTTGTTAAATTCTGGGACACAAACTACAATCATACTTCGGCAGGCAGCATTACCAATCAGCAAGCAGATGAAATCTTAGAAGAATACTGTACCAATCTTACCAAGTTGGCTGCAGAAGATCGCCTGGAACCTGTTATTGGTCGAGACACTGAAATTGAAGAAATGGTCACTGTGTTAGCACGCCGCTTCAAGGCCAATGTGCTAATGGTAGGCGATCCAGGTGTAGGTAAAACTGCCATTGTAGACGGGCTTGCGCAACGCATTGCTCAAAACGATGTGCCAGAATTCTTAAAAGGGCACGAAGTTTGGAGCTTGGAAATCGGATCATTGTTGGCCGGTAGTAAGTATCGCGGCGAGTTTGAAGAAAAGCTCAAAGAAGTTATCAAGGCTCTAGAAGCCAAAAAGAACTGTGTGTTGTTTATTGACGAAGCACATACTATGAAGGGTGCTGGCGCCAGCGGTAATTCAAGCTTGGACTTTGCCAACATGATCAAGCCGTCAATCACCAAAGGCACTCTCAAGGTAGTGGCCAATACCACCTGGGAAGAATACTACGAATCGTTTGAAAAAGATCGTGCTCTTATGCGTCGTTTCTACAGACTCACAGTGGATGAGCCCGACTCAAATACCACAGAAAAGATCTTGATTGGCTTGAGTCCACGTTTAGAAAAATTTCACAATGTGCTGATTGACACTGACGCCATTGTGGCTGCGGTAGAATTGTCGGGTAGATTCATTGCTGACAAGAAAAATCCTGACAAAAGCATTGACTTACTAGATGCTGCTTGTGCTAGAGAACGTGTTAAAGATGCTGGCATGCTCACAATCACAGCAGAACTAATCCGTCAACAGGTCAGTCGAGTTACTGGTGTGCCAATGGATCGTTTGGAAAATGTTAATAGCAACAAGCTGACTGATTTGGAAACCAATATCAAACAAAAACTCTACGGTCAAGACGCAGTAGTTGATTCAGTGCTGGAGCGTGTGTACATCAGCTTTGCTGGCATAGGCAACGAAAAACGACCCATGGCCAGTTTCTTATTCTTGGGTCCAACCGGCACAGGTAAAACTGAATTGGCCAAACTGCTGGGCCAGAATTTAGATATGACTCTGTTGAAGTACGACATGAGCGAGTATCAAGAAAAGCATACTGTGTCCAGCTTGATTGGTGCACCTCCGGGTTATGTGGGGTTTGAAGATGGCAACGTAGGTGGCGGCAAGTTGATTAGTGACATCAGCAAAAATCCATTCAGTATCCTGCTGTTTGACGAAATCGAAAAAGCACACCCCGATGTCACCAACATCTTGTTGCAACTGTTGGACGAAGCACGTATTACCAGCAGTAATGGCAAAACTGTAGACTGTAAAAACACCATTGTTATCATGACGTCTAACTTGGGTGCTAGAGACAACGACAACAACGCCATTGGCTTTGGACAAAGCTTGGAAAAAACTGGCAGTGAAGATCGAGCAATGAAAGATTTTTTCAAGCCCGAACTACGCAATCGTATTGACCTAGTGTGCAAGTTTAATAAGTTAGATACACTATCAGTCAAGAAGGTTGTTGTCAAGTTTGTCGACGAACTCAAACAAAGTTTAACCAGCAAAAACATTCGTTTGAACTTGTCAGAATCTGCTGTTGAGTACCTAGCCGAACAAGGATACGATAGCAAAATGGGTGCAAGACCCTTGGGTCGTAAAATTGATGAGTTGATTCGTGTGCCACTCAGTAAGCGTATCTTGTTTGACAACCTGCAAGACACCACCGTCAACGTATCGGTGGTTGATGGCAAGTTAAATTTTGACAATCCTGTGTTTGATCACACAGAAGGTCGTCCTACTGTAGATAATAATGGATACATCGTCGTTGACCGATTTAAACCTAGAACTTAAGAAAAGTACTGATCGGTTGTTTTACGATCAGTATCGCTACAGTCTAAAATTACGCATGAAAGATTTTAGCTGCCTGCGTGAACTACGCAACCCTGATGTCACTGTGGAACAGGTGACATCAGTAGTTTCGCGTCGATTTGAGCAACGTTGTAACTACAGTCGATTCTTCAACAGAAGAGATTTGCCTACAGAATTGTCATCGCGACAATACGACTTGGATAATCTCATCAAAATGCTGCAATTGCTTTGGACTGTGCGGGATCAAATAAAATTAACATTCTCCGGAGATTGGGGTTATATCTATTCCAACAATAAGAAACTGTTACAGTCAATAGGCAGTAAACATTATGTACATGGTTATTACATCAAACAAGCTGTGGTGACTAGACCCAAAGATACTATTGTGTTGCAAACTAGTCCATATCGATACAGAAGCTTTTTAAAAGAGCGCCAGTGGACTCTGGCCGACAAAGCCTGTATCTTAGCGTATTTGGAAAATCATCCCGACATTAAAATCAGTCGTGGACTAACATACTGGCTTAAATATGATGCACGTTGGCACTGGTCGCGTAGGTACCATTACTTTGATCACAACGACGCAAAAATAGAGCTGATGATACAGCTGATTTGTCCTGGAATCGTCAGGACAACTATGCCCATTATTGAGGTAAATAACTGACTATGGCTAAAATACACGAAGAAGTTATTGTTATTAAACTGAGCAAACTGGTTCGCGAATCTGATCCTGCTACTATTGTTGCTACTGACGACATTGTCTCAGCCTTGTCTACAGTGGCTGAAGAACTTGCCGGTGCAGGTGTTGTTGTTGAAGTGGAACGTGCCTAAATGAAAACCACTACTCTGCAATTGCTGCCCACTACAACTTATGGTACTCCATCAGGTAATTACGATGGTAGTAGTCAAGATTGGGCCGGCGAGGATCAACAAGCAGCCAACTACTATGGCGGCTTTGGAACCCTGCAGACAGTGGCTTTTTTCCTGCTGAATTTTCAAGGTCTTATCAAAATTGAAGCTACTTTAGATGCTGTACCTGCTGCGGATTCAGACTGGTTTAAAGTCAGCGAATTTGACAGCACATCGTCGGCTACTACTGAAAATTTTTCAAGAAACATAACAGGCTACTTTACCTGGATACGTGCCCGAGTCGAAGATTTTGACGCCGGTACTATTACCAAACTAACACTGAGCTATTAACAAATGGAAATGTGCAAATTAAGCCTGGAGGCAACCACTCCGGGTTCCCATATTGGATTACAAATACGCCTCGATGGCAAAGTTATCTTTGATAGCCATGACGCACTGGATCAACATCTAATTGAACATGAATTTGCAGATTCTACAGATGCTGTTCATGTGTTGGAAATTGAAATGATGGGCAAGCTGCCCGGCGATACTGAAATTGACTCGCAAGGACAAATACTGTCAGATCGAGCTATTATCATACAAAACCTATCATTTGATGAAATTGCCCTGGGCCAACTGGTCACAGACCTAGCAACTTATACACACAACTTCAATGGCTCACAAGATACCATTGAAGATCAATTCTTTGGCAGCATGGGCTGCAATGGCATTGTAAAGATTGAGTTTTCAAGTCCAGTGTATTTGTGGATGCTAGAGAATATGTAATTGCTGTATAAATATAGCAAATTACATAGGTTTACCAAATGAAAAAACTAGTTATCATGCCCGGTGGATTCCACCCTTGGCATGCAGGACATACTGCATTATATAATTCAGCTGAAACAGTGTTTCCGTCAGCGGATGTTGTTGTTGCGGCCACTGCTGATACATCCACTAGACCATTCCCTTTTAAACTTAAAAAAACACTAGCACAGGCAGCCGGCGTTCCCGCTAATAAATTTATACAAGTAAAAAGCCCATTTAGAGCTGAAGAAATCACACAACTATACGATCCCAACGAAACTCAACTGATATTTGTACGCAGTGCAAAGGACATGGATCAGGCACCTCGCCCAGGCGGCGTTAAGAAAAACGGAGAGCCTGCGTACCTTCAACCATACAAAAGAAACGGCCTTGAGCCCATGACCAAACATGCTTACATAGCATACTTGCCGGTGGAGCAGTTTGGTCCTGGTATGACCAGCGCCACAGAAATACGTGGCAAATGGCCCACAATGAACCCCAAGCAAAAGATCGCCCTGATCAAGACCATATATCCCATGGCTGCTGCCAACGAAGCTGCTGCTGCCAAGCTGGTGGAAATATTAGACAGCGTGTTGGGCGGCGATGCAGTGGCAGAAACTGTTGTTCCAGTCACACCCGATATTGGACCGTTGACACCGACTCCGCAGTATTCCCAATCCAACGATTACATAGAAGAAAAATTACGCAGCCGTTGACTTGCTTGTTAAATACCTATATAATTTAACAAAAGAGGAAGTTATGGCTGAACAACAAATCCAAGTAAACGTTGATTACTTACGCACCACAAGAGTACACATCTGTATGCCTTGCTACGGAGGCATGCTGACAGAACAAACGTTCATGAGTTACATCAAGTGGGCAAACACTTGTCGTCAACTGGGAATTGAATGGACCATGGAAACAATGACCAATGAGTCGTTGATTAGCCGTGCTAGAAATACACTTGTAGCAAAATTCCTCAACAATCCAGACTCTACACATTTGATGTTTATTGATGCTGACATTGGTTGGGAGCCTTGGCACCTGCTGGTCATGCTGAATCGAGATGTAGATGTCATCGGCGGTCTGTACCCCATGAAGACCTTGCCAGTAAAATGGGTAGTCAACGGTTTTGAAGGCGCAGAAACAGGCCCTGATGGACTACAAGAAGTTTCAAAGACCGGCACAGGTTTTATGTTGGTCAAGCGTCATGTGTTTGACAAGCTCAATGAGCACCCTGCTGTCAAACCTTTCAACAACGACATTGGCTTGCCCAAGGAACTGGATCAGCATCTAAAAACCTATTACGATACTGCTGTGCGTGAAAATCGCTACTACTCAGAAGACTGGACATTCTGCGAAAACTGGCGTGACATGGGCGGCAAGATCTGGGTTGACAAGCGTGTGTTGCTGCGTCACGTGGGCAGCTATGTGTTTGACTTTGCTGCACAAGAACCCTTGTACAAGGCCTTGCACGAGATTGCTGTACAAAATGGCACAGTGCCTGCATCAGCTGTAGCAGCACCCCCAACATCGGCGGCGCCTGCAACACAGTTGTCTCCCAACACCACTCCTAAAGTTATTGCTTCTAACGAAAAATTAAAAGCACCGATGGATAAAAAGCCAGCAGCTAAAAAGAAAACTAAAACTGCTTAAATAAAAAAAGCCCTTAGGGGCTTTTGTTTTATACGGTAAATACATAATGGACATCAAAGAGCTACAAGATTATCGCCTGAGCGATGCTATTAAATTTCATAATCATCTGAACCCTAAGATATGGGGTCGTGACGAACACCTACTACCTGAAGTACGTGAAAAACTCTTGGCCATTGCTGCTGATTTCAAAGAATTCTTAGGCTTGGATTTAGAAGTAAAAGACATTACCATTAGTGGCAGCAACGCAGCTTATACCTACACAGATCACAGCGACATCGACTTACACTTGGTAGCAGACTTGCCCAAGGCTGACGCCAGCGACATTTATCGTGAACTGTTTGATGCCAAAAAATATCAGTACAACGATCAGCATAATTTCAAGATTGGCGGATACGATGTAGAGTTGTATGTTCAAAATGCCAATGAAGATCCCAAGAGTCAAGGCATTTATAGTGTGCTTGACAACAAATGGATATCAGTTCCCAAACGCCGCAAGCCTGATGTGGATGACATTTCAGTAAAGAGCAAGTACGAAGACCTGGGCCGGCGTATTGAAGCTGCCATCCGATCTGGCAACTCAGCTCAGTTGGAAATGCTGGGCAAAAAAGTACGTGAGTTTAGACAGGCTGGACTGGACAAGACTGGCGAGTTTGGCCCAGAAAATTTAGCGTTTAAAATACTGCGCAGCAACGGCACACTAGATCAACTACGTGCTGCACGTTTAGCAGCTAGAGATCGCGAACTCAGCATAGACGAAGCCAAGAAAAAGAAAAAGAAAAAGACACGTTATGGCTTCGGCGGTGCATTTTTCCCCGGCTATCACTACTATGGGCAAACTGACTCTGCCGATGACGGCGGTGGCGGAGATGGCGGCGGAGAAAGTGTAAAAGAAAGTGCCGACGACATTGATGTACAACTACAGAACTTTGTAAGGTTCTGTGCTGACCGTCTTGAGCTGGAACAAATTCCGCGCATTCAAATCAAACGCGATCCGGCCTGGAGCCGACGCAACAACAGTTTTGGTCGCTACATACCTGATGCAGATACCCTTATAGTATCTATTGCCAATCGTCATCCCTTGGATGCCATGCGTACAATGGCACATGAGCTGACACATCGCAAACAGGATGAACAAAAAGACATGCCCATTGGTGCAGGTGACACAGGCAGTGATTGGGAAAATCAAGCCAATGCCTTGGCAGGTGTGCTCATGCGCGACTTTGCTGAACAGCATCCTGATTACTTTGCCAAAGAACCCATCTCAGAAGCTTCGGGCTACATTCCTGTCAACAAGAAAGAAGCCGGTGATCCACGCTACAGCATGGCACTCACTGTGGATATCAAGCCCGGCGAGAATCAACGCCAAGCTGCCAAGATGGGATGGAAGACTGATCCGGCCGGCACACCTCCCACTGCCCGCACAAACGGACTTGTTGAAGCACTTACTCGTAAACTACAGCTGGTCAAAGAAGGCTTGGGTTTTCCTTTAGTCACGGAACAAGAACAAGAGCTGGAAGAAGTGGCCATGAGTCCCAGTGCCCTGCGAGCTTTTGCCAATAGCGAAGCTGCCCAAGGTATGAAAGCCGGCTTTGAAGCTGAGTTGGTGTTTACTGGACTCGGCTCCAACGAAGAAGAAGGTGAATGGGAACCTGACTACAGCTATGATCCACGTGCATATAGTCTTGATAATATTGAAGACTTTTTTAACTCAGGCGATTTTGCTGAGGGCATGACACGCCAAACAAAAGCAGCATTAGAGCAAGACTGGATGGAATGGTACGACGAAGCTCTATATGATGAGTTTGATGCTCCTGTTGCTGTGCGTGAATGGATTCAAGAAAACGACTGGGACGAAGAAGATCTTATTCGAAGTGCATTAGACGATGAATACAGCGAAGACCGTGTTAAAGAAATATTAGCAGCCATGGAACGACGGGTCAAAGGCACTGGTACTGCTGCCGATGCTGACTTGGTAGAAGAATATTTGGGTGCCGAACAAGAAGTCAATCGACAGCTGGATGAACGTGTAGAGTTGGCTGTTGAAGAACAAAACAGCGACTTTGAAAGTGCTTTGGACGAATTTAGAGAAAACTGGGACAAAGACGAAAGCGACTGGTTGCGTGATCGCGGCTGGCGAAACATGAGCGATATAGCCTACAACTTCGACGTCACATGGCCACACCTGACCATGTCGGGCGGCAGCGGCGAAGGTGGTTTCAACGAAGAAGCAGCGCAACAACTGGCTGACAGTTTAAGTGAAACACTCGGTGTAAAAACCACTGTCAGCACCGGTTATCACGGTGCTACTCGCGATACAAGTACTTGGATTTTTGAACCTGATGGCAGCTTGGATGCTGACGACGATGAAAACATGCCAGTGGAGATTGTGAGCCCTCCCATGCCCTTAGCAAAAACACTGGAAATCCTGCCCAAGTTTTTTGAGTGGGCCGAAGACAACGGTGCCTATGCCAATAGCTCCACTGGATTCCACATGAGTGTCAGCATGCCTGAGCACGAAGGAAACATGCTGGACTACACAAAACTGGCCCTGTTCTTGGGCGATGAATATGTGTTGAAACAGTTCGGTCGCGAAGCCAATACCTACGCCAAGAGTGCCCTACAAAAAATACGCGAAAAGAAGGGCAAGGTTGATGCTGAGACTGTTATGTCTGCCATGCGCAAGCATTTGGATCAGTTTGCTTCACGTGCCTTGGCGCAGCCATCGGGATTTGGCAAATACACCAGTATCAATCCCAAGAGCAAATACATTGAATTCCGCTCAGCCGGCGGCAGCAACTATTTTGAAGACATGGATCGAATCCAAAATACCTTGATGCGTTATGCTCAGGCCATGAACATTGCCATGGATCCCGCAGCTGACAAACCTGAATATGCCAAGAAGCTGTACAAGATGCTGAGCGATGTCAAAACACAAGAGATCACAGACCCCCGGACTGGTACCAAACGTACAGAAGTTGTTTCCGGCCTTGACAGTGATGCTATTGCTGTATTCAGTCGTTTTGTAGCCGGTGAGTTACCCAAGTCAGAACTCAAAGGCTTTATTAAAAAGATACAGTACGGTCGCGAAGTGGCAAAAAATCCACCTAAAAAGATTCAGTGGAAGGTAACTCATCCCAACCGCAGTTCCACAATCACACTCATGGCCTCATCAGCAGAAGAAGCTATTAAACTGGCCAAACAAGAGTACAACGATACCATGAATCCCGACGATGCTTATCGTGCAGAACCTGTTGCACCTGCAACACAGACCCCACAGACTGATCAAACAACAGCACCAGCTGCAGATGATCCCGCTGGCAACTATGTGTTGCGTCGCAGAGAAGGCAACGCAGCTACCGGCCCAGTGTTGTATAGATTTCATGCTGCCAACAACATGGCAGCTATTGAAGCATCTCGTCAGTGGACCACTGCTCGTGGCCTGGAGAGACGGTCAGTGTGGTTGGATCATGTATCGGGTGTGCCGACAGAAGTCCTGAACGCAAGACCTGTACAGGCCACGTTAGGTGAACCTCGTCCAGCATTTACTGAGCCACGGTCCAGCTCTATCCCCGAAGTGCCACTTGACATAGCACAGAACTTTCCGCAGCTGGCCGGCGAATTCTCCGGTGAGTGGAAGGTGGTAGATGGTTTGAATCGAGAAGTTCACAGATTTGGTGGCATTGGCAACAGTCAAGCAGATGCCAACCGAGTAGCACGTGAATGGGCACAACGAACTGGGTTTGATGGCAACTTAGAAGTATATCCGGTGATGAGATAATATCGACCTTGCGTGTCGACAGCGTAAGTAATATATCGATCACTGGATTCTGAATCACATGTCAACATATCAATTTACCCCTGATGGGCGTAGAATAATCCCCAAACTGGAATTTTACATCACCAATGTTTGCAATCTCACCTGTCAAGGTTGCAACAGATTCAACGACATGCACTTTCGCGGTTGGCAAAGATTCAGCGACTATGCTGATGTCATTGCCGAATGGGGCAAAAAAATCACAGTGGATCACACTGTGATCATGGGCGGCGAGCCCTTGTTGAATCCCACCATATGCGATTGGTTGCGTGGCCTGCGCAAGATCAGCATGTACGGTCCGCAAATCATGAGCAACGGCACCTATATTGATCGTGTGGATGGACTTTACGAAACACTAAGAGAAACGCACAGTTGGATCGGAGTAAGTCTACACCATCGCAACGATGCTGACGAAATATACGAACGTATTAGAAACTTCTATCCTGCTGCCAGCCGTGTGGTTGAAGTGGAGGGCAGAGAAAACACTCGCAGTGGCAGCATTAGATCATTCACCGATCAAAACAACATCTGGATAGAAGTTTGGAATCAAACTGATTTTGTAAAAAATGCTGTGAGATATACCGCAGAGGGCCGCCCAACTTTACACAACAACACCCCTGAATCGGCCTTTGTAACCTGTGCTTTTGCCCATAACAAAAACTATCACTTTATACGAGGAAAACTGTATCGCTGTGGACCAGTTGGCCTGTTCCCTGAATTAGATGATCAGTTTGATTTGGATTTGTCGCCCGAAGACAAAGCTTTAATCAGATCTTATCGCCCGTTGTCGGTAGAAAACTACGACGCAGAACATGAATCGTTTTTTGACCATATAGACGACATGATACCGCAATGCAAGTTCTGCTGCAACGACGATACTAAACATCCATTAGAATTCCGCCCCAAGAAGACTCGAGTCAATTTGGAGTAAATACACTCATGAGAGCCCACGAATTCATACAAGAAAATTTTGCAGATGGCCGGGTCAAAGGCAAGAGTCGTCCTGGGCGTGTAAAACGTGCCGGTGCCAGCTGTACAGGATCAGTGACCAGTCTGCGTAAACGTGCCAAAAATTCATCAGGTGAACGTGCCAAGATGTATCATTGGTGTGCCAACATGAAGTCAGGAAAGCGGAAATGAGAGCCGCAGAACTGACAGAATACAGTGTCACTGACAAAAAGATTGAACGGATCCTGGCCAAAAAGGGTTATAAAAAGTTAGGTGCTGGTGTTGACCAAACTGCTTATTTGGAACCCGGTACTGGATATGTGCTAAAGGTGTTTGGCACACAAGGCGGCGAATCATTTAGTCCCGATCATAAAATGTTTTTTGCTTGGGCCAAGTACTGTATGAAAAACAGCAACAACCCATTTTTACCCCGGTTCGGCGGCTACGACAGTTTTGTGTTGGATAGCGATCGCTATTTACAAATACGTCAAGAACCCTTGCAACCAGCTGGACGCATGGGAGTTATACTAGAAATAATGGCCAGTGCTGTTGAAGATGAAAATATCGCAGATTTAGATGAGCTGTCTGATTATGTTGAAGATTATTTCCCAGGCTATGCTGCTGGTTATCAGAAACTGCTAAAACAACTAGGACCAAAACAAATGCAGTTGATGTTGGGCACTATAAATCGTCTATACGACATTGGTAATCAAAAAGGTTGGGGTTTTGACCTACATGCTGGTAACTTTATGCGGCGTGCTGATGGTACTCCGGTTATCGTAGACCCTTGGGTTGTAAACTAAATATAACATGCGACTCTCCGAAATATCCCTGCCCAAAACCAAGATGAAAACCTACCTTGTTAGGTTAAAACTCAAGAGCATTGGTTACACTCAAATACTCGACACCACTGTTCAAGCTGTGAGTCCGCAAATGGCTCGAAAAATCATTGCCACGCAATACAACAGCACACATGTCCTAATTGGACAACCACGCGAAATCAAGCCACGCTAAATACAGCGTGAACACAAAATTCGTCAAAGTCTCGTTTGATATACACTGTAAGAACAAAAATGGCCTGATGCCTGCTTACCGTGTGTATGTCAACGACGAGCTGTTTGCTGAACGTACTTGGATTTGGAAAAATCATTATCTGGAAGAAATGCTGCAAATCGCAGCTGAACCTGGTGAATATCATGTGCGGCTGGAAGCAGTCAAACCCTGGGGCGGAAAGTTCAAAGCTTCAAACGTTCGGGTTGAGCATGGTGACGCACGTTGGCACGACACAAACATATTGGAAATACTACCATGAGAGCTAGAGAGTTTATCAAGGAAAATGCATCAGCAGGTGCCACTAGTACAGGTAGTATTGCTGTAGTAGCACAGCCTACGGGCCAGGTAATTACTCGTACACAAAATCGTCGACCTGGTAAATATAAAAACAGTTTAACACGGACCAAATAACATGTTATCAGATGATCTAAAAACCCTATTGGCCACGCAATATGCGTTTGCTGTCAAGGCACAATACTCGCATTGGAATGTGGAAGGTCCAGACTTTGCTCAACTACACGAGTTCTTTGGCAACTTGTACGAGGAAGTCAACGACAATGCCATTGATCAAACAGCAGAATTTATACGTGCCTTGGACGAATACACACCAGGGTCGTTTGAACGTTTTCAAGAACTCAGCTTAATTCCTGGACAAACAAAAATACCACGTGCTAGACTCATGATTGAAGAATTGTTGGCTGACACACAGGTCTTGATTGATCTACTGAATCAATGCTTTGCCTCAGCCGAAGAAGAAAATGAGCAAGGCATCGCTGACTTTGTGAGTCAACGACAGGCTGCTATGGCCAAACATGCTTGGATGCTACGTAGCTTCTTGAAGGACAATAGAGCATGAGAATAAAAAATCTTATTGAAGGATTGAATGCTCAACAACGCAGCGTTCCTCAGTTGCCTGCACAGGCACGGGCCAAGCACATTAGTGTATTGGGCGCCAAGACTGACCCCCGGCATCCGTTTGCAGGTTATATGGTGGGTGCCGATGAAAGTGCAGAACCTGGTAAGAAGCGTATAGGACCTGATCCGACCGATCCATACGAGAAGGGATGGCGTGCCGGCTTCCGACACAATGAATCAAATCCTTACCCAGCAGGCAGCAAAGAAGCCCAACAATGGGACGACGGATATGCAGAAGCTGAAGCGCAACCCAATCACTACGATGAGTCGGCAGAGAGTGACATGCCTGACTTGGAAGAAGTAGGCGAGCCTGTTGAATCTATAATGGATGCTGAACGTAGAATGGCAGCCGGTGATAGAATATTTGCTGCACACGAAATGGATGAAGAGCCATTTGAGATCCACAATGTAGGCGATCTCAAAGGTTACACATACGATCAACTGTTGGCTGTACCACAAGGTGTGGCGGAAGGCAAGTGGAACTATCCTCCTGAATATACCAAAAAAGCAAACGCAGATGACGAAGCTGAATTAGGAGTTAGTCTGATCAACAAAGACGCTCGTAAAGCCTGGCGTAAGAAACAAAAAGCCAAGGCTCACAAAGATCTAATGACTGGTAAGAAGAAAGAGCCAGGTGTGGCGGAAGGTCGTGAACATGATGACAAAATTCTAAGACTGTTCACTAGCGGAAAATCTCCAGAGGCAATCGCAGCACAATTGAGTATTGACGTTGATGCTGTCAACGATTACATCAATAACAGAATGCCTGATTCACAAGACAATAGCCCTCGTGGTTACAGTTCTAATCGCAATGTCGGTCAGGGAATGAATGAGCAAGGTGTGGCGGAAGCCTGCTGGAAAGGCTATCACAAAGAAGGCAACAAAGAACTGTTTGGCAAGCGTGTGCCCAACTGTGTGAAGAATGAAGGTGCTGAACGCAACGAACTAGACACACCTGCTGTACAAGCGGCCCTGGCCAAGATGGCCGAACGTCATCGCGGTGAAAAGTGGTCAAAGGAACAGTTGGCAGCCTTGGGCAAGCGAATAGCTGCACGTGGGCAAAAGCCAATCAAAGAAGATATTACCAAAGAAGATGTTATTTCAAAACTGAAAGCCAAGCTGAGCGATTATCTCAGCGACTTATCAAAAGAAATCAAAACTGATCCAGATCTCAAAGATAAACTGGCAGCCAAGTCTCCCGGTGATCAAATGGGTCCTCCTGTTAAAACTGTAACCACAGACGACGGACACGAAATACAAATACACGGCAACGAAGACGATGGCTTCCGTATTTCAATCAAGAACAAACCAGCAGCTACTCGATTCAAGAACTTAGACGAAGCTGTTATGGCCTGCGAAATGTACTGTGCTCGACGCCGCACTCAAACTGAATCAGCAGACTATGTGGAAGAAGCCGGCAAGGATGCCTGTTATAACAAGGTCAAGAGTCGTTACAAAATATGGCCGTCAGCTTATGCGTCTGGCGCATTAGTGCGCTGTAGAAAAGTAGGTGCTGCCAACTGGGGCAACAAGAGCAAAAAATGAGAGCCCAAGAATTCATCTCTGAGAAGTGGAGTCAAAAATACAAGAGCAGTATCAACTGTTCTAACCCCAAGGGCTTTTCACAAAAGGCCCACTGTGCCGGACGTGGAAAGAATGAGGATTATGATCCCAATGCTGCCCCACCCGGTCCAGAGACCAAACCCACTATGCCAGCAGGCACTGTGCGAGTAGATGTGGATGATGTCTACGACTGGTACAAACTAGGACAACATATCAGCAACATGAAAGGACTTGGCCAGCATGACTTCGGAAAAGGTCCTCCCAGTGCTATATTCTCATTTGGCAGCGAAGAACAAGAGCACGAATACATAGATGCTTTGAAGAAAACTGGACTTACTACCACTGATATCGATCCTGTGGATCCCAAACAACCTGCCGGTATGGCACGTCAGAAAACTGATCCTACTTACAATGTTGCAGAAGACCTACGCGACTGGTTTGGCAAAGGCAAGGGCGGTGGAGCTGGAGGCGGTGGTTGGGATAGATACAATACCAAAGGCGAGCGAATTGGTAAGTGCGGTGATCGCAAGCCTGGTGAAGGCAAACCCAAATGTCTCAGCAAGAGTCGTGCTGCCAGCTTACGTGCCTCGGGTGGTAAGAGTGCTATAGCCACAGCAGTACGCCGCAAACGTGATCAGGATCAAAATCCCGAACGTTCGGGTGCAGCACAAAACGTGGCCAGCAGGGCAAAGAAATCTTGACCATTGATCATGTAGATGCTACAATGAGAAACAAAGGAACCAGATCATGAAACGAATTCTAATCATTTTGGCAGCAGCCACAGCTCTGTCAGGTTGTGTGGTAACAGATCCTTACTATGTACAACCACAGCCAGTGTATGTTCAGCCGCGACCAGTGTACATTCCTCCCCCAGTATATTATCGTCCACCTCCACCAAGACCCCAGTGTTATTGGGTGCAGCGTTGGGATCCACAGTATCGTGTGAATCGCAATGTCAGGGTCTGTAGATAATGGACTATCCAGTGTATCCTGAGCACCCTGTGGATGCTGACTGGAAGCGCAATCCTTACTCACCGGTATAATCATGAGAAACTTTATTGACCTACTTGAAGCAATCGAACGAGGCTGTCCTCCTGCCACACAAAGCATCAAGCTGAATCTTGAGAACCGTCAAAAGGCCATAGACGAGTATGGCTACGGTCCTTTAGATCCCAATGCACCCAATGAAGAATTTTGGGCTGCCAAGGCCGAGGAATGGAACATGGACAACCCCGAAGATGCCAAGTCGGCACTTTGTGGTAACTGTGCAGCATTCGACGAAACATCTGACATGCTGGCGTGTATTGCCAAGGGCATTGGCAGCGAGCCAGGGTCTGACCCTGCCAGCACCATTGATGCTGGTACACTGGGTTATTGCAAGTTTTTGAAATTCAAATGTGCTGCCAAACGCACCTGCGATGCTTGGGTAGAAGGTGGCCCTATCACTGACAAATGACCAGAGAATATCGCATCACCGCCGACAGTTTTAGACAAGAAGATACAACCGACGATTGTGTTCTAAGTCCCGATGATCCCATACACGATCTTAAACCTGCTGCCATGATGGGCGGCATTGGATCGGCTGCTGCATTGGCCAAGTATAATGCAGTCAGCGAGCCGCTGGTAGTAGGTAGCACTCGGGGACAAGAAGCACGTGAGCAAAACATCAAGCCTGGTACAGAAGCATGGTTCCGGCATTGGTTCGGTGGTGCCAGATGAGAGCACACGAATTTGCTATCAAAGATCTTGAACAAGATCTAAAAAATCCTACCAGTTATGATGCCATAGATCACATGATGCAGACTATAGCTCGCAAGCACAAGATTTCTGCCAAACAGTTGCATGATCTTTTTGTTGAGAAGCACGGAAAGATTCCTGATGAATGGACCAAGGCACAGCTGGATGAATTAAGTTTCTTGGGTAGCCAATGCACTAAAGATTGTAGTGGTCACCGTGCAGGATATGCATGGAGCAAGCGCAAGGGTCTAGTACCTATGAGTCGTAGCCCCAGCTTCAACAAAGGTGCTGCACTACAAGCAGCAGGAAAATAACAGAATACCCTTAGGACCGTCACAGTTTACTGTGCCTAAGGCGTCTGGTGCCCACTACCATTAAACCGGATTCGCTACCCTTGTTTATAAAGTGTGGGGTTTTTATTTGGTCAAACACATGGGAAAATTAGCAATTGCATCAGTATTGATCTATGTTGCCTGGGTAATATATGTCGTTCATTTCTGGTAAAACATCTACATTAAATTATTGACTTGCACTGATACAGCGTATATAATAGCTCTATAAAGGAGATATCATGGACGCACCCACTTTCAGTTCTGAACAAAAAGCCAAACTCACTGCCATTATCAACGAAGGCATGCAGGTCATGCACGAAGTAGAAACACTCAATGCTGGCTTATCAGACACAATCAAGGCCATCGCCGAAGAAATGAATATCAAGCCCAACATCTTGAAAAAAGCTATTCGCCTGGCACACAAAGCAGAGTTTGGTCGAGAGCAACAGGATCACGAACTGTTGGAAACAATCTTGACCACAGTAGGAAAAACTCTATAATGGATCGATTATCCAGTATTGCCAGTGACATCTGGGCATGGATTCAAAAGGACTTCGACGAATATCCTGTTCGGTTCATGCTGGAAGTCACGGCTTGGATAACCAGTATTGCGTGTAGTGTAATAATGGCCCTGACATTACCGCATCCGCCGTTCTTGTTGCTGTATCCCATGTTCATTGCTCAATGCGGTGTGTTTGCTTGGGCTGCTTGGAGTCGCAAGAGCTTCGGAATGTTGGGCAATTATATTTTGCTACTAAGTATTGATACAGCAGCACTGATTAGATTAGTGACTCTGTAAGCGTCGCCCACTCTACGGGCAAGTACACGGTCAGGTGAGCCATAAGTCACTGGGAGAAGCAATTTGAGTTATGTAGATGCACTGTTCGATCGAGACAAAGATCGAATTCACATAGTTGAACGCATCAATGGCGTTCGCAAGTATCAAGAATATCCAGCCAACTATATCTTCTATTACGAAGATCCTCGCGGCAAGTTCCGCAGCATTTTTGACACGCCTGTATCAAGATTCTCCAGTCGCAACAACAAAGAGTTCCGTAAAGAAATGCGTATGCATGCCGGAAAGAACCTGTTTGAAAGCGATATCAATCCGGTATTCCGTTGTCTAGCAGAAAACTTTCTAGGTGCTGATGCGCCCAAGTTACACACTGCTTTTTTCGACATTGAAACAGACTTTGATCCTGTGCGTGGATTTAGCAGCACAGAGGAAGCCTTCAACAAAATCACTGCGATTACAGTTTATTTGGATTGGTTGGATCAACTGGTTACCATGGCCATTCCACCCAAGAGCATGAGCATGGACACTGCCAGAGAGATTGCTGCTGAGTTTGACAACACTTTTATGTTCGAGAAAGAAGCAGACTTGCTGAATACTTTCTTGGATCTCATCGATGATGCAGATGTGTTGTCAGGATGGAACAGCGAAGGTTATGATATACCTTACACTGTAAATCGCGTGACACAGATCCTGAGCAAAGACGACACAAGACGTTTTTGTCTTTGGGGACAAATGCCCAAGGCACGTACATTTGAACGGTTCGGCAAAGAAAGTCTTACATTTGACTTGGTAGGCCGTGTACACATGGACTATATGCAACTGTATCGCAAGTACACATACGAAGAACGCCACAGCTACAGTTTGGATGCCATCGGCGACTACGAAGACCTTGGCAGTAAAACTATGTATGAAGGCACCTTGGATCAACTGTACAATCAAAACTTCCGCACGTTTATAGAATACAACAGACAAGACGTTGTTCTGGTCAACAAGATTGACAAGAAGCTGAAGTTTCTGGATCTTGCTAATACGATTGCACATGAAAATACTGTGCTGTTGCCGACCACAACAGGTGCTGTGGCTGTGACCGAACAGGCCATCATCAATGAAGCACATGCTCGCGGCATGGTTGTGCCTAATCGCAAGAGCTATGACGACGACAACACACAAGCAGCTGGTGCGTATGTGGCATATCCTAAAAAGGGTCTGTGGCAAGACATTGGATCTATTGACATCAACAGCTTGTATCCATCGGCCATTCGCGCACTCAATATGGGACCAGAAACCATTGTGGGGCAACTGCGTCCTGTAGCAACTGATGCCCTGATCTCTGAGCGCATGAGTAAAGGGATGAGCTTTGCAGCAGCCTGGGAAGGTTTGTTTGCCACCTTAGAGTATACTGCTGTGATGGAACAGAATCGCGGCTTTGAACTCACCGTGGATTGGCAGGATGGAACTACAACTGTGATGTCAGCTGCTGAGTTTTGGCCTATCATATTCAACAGCAACAAGCCTTGGATTATGAGTGCCAATGGTACTATCTTTACCTATGACAAGGAAGGTATCATTCCTGGCTTGTTGGCACGTTGGTATGCTGAACGTAAAGAAATGCAAGCCACACTAGCTAAAGTAAAAGAAGAAGGCAATGCTGAACTGGAAGAATACTGGGACAAGCGACAGTTGGTCAAGAAGATTAACTTGAACAGCTTGTATGGTGCTATTCTTAATCCTGGTTGCCGTTTCTTTGACAAACGTATCGGGCAATCAACTACCCTAACCGGTCGGTCCATTGCTCGACACATGGATGCATACGTTAACGAATGTATTACTGGGAAATATGACCATGTAGGCGATGCAATTATTTACGGCGACACTGACTCCTGTTACTTTACTGCCTATCCAGTCTTAAAGAAAGAGATCGACGAAGGTCGTATGGTCTGGAACAAGGATACTGCGATTGCCTTGTATGACAGCATTGCTGATCAAGTCAACATGAGTTTTCCAGGCTTTATGGAACAGGCCTTCCATTGTCCACGAGAAATGGGTAGTATTATTCGAGGCGGCAGAGAAATTGTAGCCAGCACTGGATTGTTTATTACCAAGAAACGTTATGCTGTATTGTTCTATGACAAGGATGGTAAACGCTATGATGTGGGCGGCAAACCTGGCAAGGTCAAGGCCATGGGCCTGGATCTTAAAAGATCAGACACACCCAAGGTGATTCAAGAATTCCTAAGCGATATTCTCAACGATGTGCTCAACGGCGGCGACAAAGATCCCATTATAGAGAAGATTCGCAATTTCAAAATGCTGTTCAAGGAACGGCCGGGCTGGGAAAAAGGATCGCCCAAGCGTGTCAACAACTTGACCATGTATGGCAACAAGGAAATCAAAGAAGGCAAAACCAACATGCCCGGGCATGTACGTGCTGCTCTTAACTGGAATAACCTGCGTCGCATGAATAGCGACAACTATTCCATGGCTGTCACTGACGGAATGAAAGTTATTGTGTGTAAACTGAGGCCCAATCCCTTGGGTTGGACCAGCATTGCTTATCCCACCGATGAACAACACTTGCCCAGATGGTTTACTGAGTTGCCATTCAATGACGCCGAAATGGAAGCCACTGTGATTGATGGCAAGGTCGATAACTTGTTGGGTGTACTAGATTGGGACTTGGCATCGGCAACCAATACCGACAACACTTTTGAAAGTTTATTTGAGTTCTAAATGAAACTGAGTGACATTATTGCTTATAGAAATCATCTAGACGAAGCTACTCCCCTAAACGGAGTTCTTGTAGCTCACGATCGCTTGGCTCCAGTATTGCATACAGTAAAGTCAAACGATATACAACTCACGCACCTGGTGGATCGATTGAGTCAAGACTACAAGAATGTGTTAGGCAGCATTGATCATTTTGAACGCACTATAGATGATATCAAAGATGAGATTTCACACTTGATTCAACAGATGGAACCAGCTTACTTTGCCGAAAGCTATAGGCTTTACAGCCAAGAAATGAGTCACGACACAGCCGAGTACATACTGAATCGTCGCATTGAAATAACCCCCGACGTGGCTGGTTATATCACAGCACGTATACAAGCACACGGCGACTGGCATCATGCTGGTATGATTATACATCCTGGGCACGAAGAATGGATCACGTATCTTGTGGGGCACGATCCCTTGTATCTTGTGGCGCCCATGTCTGAGATGTTGGATCCAGCAGTGTTGCGATTCAATGATCAATATCAGCGACGTCTGCGAACTTATACTGTAACTGAATCTGTGGATAATCCTATATTGGAATACTTGCCAGATAATCAGTTTGGTTTTTGTTTGGTATACAATTTTTTCAACTACAAGCCACAAGAAATTGTTAATCAATATCTCACTGAGATCTATCAAAAACTCAAACCTGGTGGTGTTGTGGCTTTTACATTCAACGACTGTGATTATTCAGGAGCTGCGGCATTAGCTGAACGCAGTTTCATGTGCTACACGCCCGGGAGAACAGTTTTGGCACATGCTCAATCACTGGGATTTCAAGTAAGGCAACGATACCGAATGAATAACAGCACAACATGGGTTGAACTTCAACGACACGGGCAATTAACATCGCTGAAAGGCGGACAGAGTTTGGCCAAAGTAGTTGACATTGGCCAATAAAAATATTACAATTAATACTTGTAGATCTAAATATCATCAAAGGACAAACAAATGAGAGACCACCTGTTAGACTTAGTAGAACACACATATGACTTGGGCTGTATTGACATCATCAAGATCACTGGTGATGCCACAGAAACCACAATCAACGGCGCAGCAGAAGATCGTTCAGTTGTAGTCAGTGGCAAGTTTTTAGTGCCAGTAGCAGACTTTGTTGGGGTATTTGGTATGCCTAACTTAAACAAACTCAAAGTGTTGTTGAATCTGGGCGAGTACAAAGAAAACGCTCAGATCGCTGTAGTGCGTCAAGATCGCAATGGTGTACAGCAACCAGTGGGTCTGCACTTTCAAAATGCCGCAGGTAACTTCAAGAATGACTATCGCTTTATGACTGCAGAGATTGTGGAAGAAAAACTCAAGACTCCCAAGTTCAAGGGAGTCACATGGCATATTGAGTTTGAACCCACTGTGGTTGGTATTCAGCGTCTCAAGATGCAGGCCAGTGCCAACGCCGAAGAACTCAACTTCCAAGCAAAAACTGATGGCACTGATTTGAAGTTTTTCTTTGGTGATCATTCAACACACGCAGGTGAGTTTGTGTTTCAATCAGACATTTCAGGTTCGTTAAAACGTGCATGGTCATGGCCTGTCAAGCAGTTTATCAGCATCATGGATCTCACCGGCGATAAGACAGTGCGCATTAGTGACGACGGTGCAGCACAGATCACTGTGAACTCTGGCATTGCTGAGTACAACTACATCTTGCCTGCACAGCAAAAATAAATGACCGAACAACACAATCTCACAGCTAACCAAAAAGATTACGCTGTATTCCTCCCAGCTATCAGCAGTTTCTATGCCAACTATGTGGGGCGACAGCGTACAGAAAACTACATTGATGCCGCCCGTATGCCAGCTGGCATTCCCGATATGGAACAACTTAACTGGTTGAATTCACAGAAAGGTCTATTCCCATACCGATACAGCTTGTACTCCGCAGGGCATGCTGACTTAGACCTGACCAAGTTTGTGGCCAAAGAGGACATGGTTCGTAATAGAGAAGCCAACACTATTATGTTGGCTGACTCAGGTGGGTTCCAGATTGCCAAGGGTGTATGGCCTGGACGTTGGGCCGATCCTAAGGACAAAGCAGCAGAGAAAAAACGCGAAGCTGTTCTTAAATGGCAAATGGGCATTGCCACACACGGTATGACAATGGATATTCCAACCTGGACTTATCGTGATCCCAAAGCGGCAGCCTTATGTGGTATTCACAGCTATGATGATGCTGTCAATGCGACCAAGTACAACAACGAATACTGGATGGCCAATCGTTACGGCGAGACCAAGATCTTAAATGTTCTGCAAGGTGGTAACCACAACGAAGCAGATTTATGGTATGCCACAATGAAAGACTATTGTGATCCAACCAAGTACGAAAAGCATTTCAATGGTTGGGGCATGGGAGGTCAGAACATGTGTGACGTCGAACTGGTCCTCAAACGCCTAGTACACTTGATCCACGATCGTTTATTAGAGCCGGGCATACACGACTGGATGCACTTCTTGGGCACAAGCAAGTTAGAATGGGCTGTGTTGCTGACAGTTATTCAACGCAGTGTTAGACAATATCACAACCCCACCTTTACCATCAGCTTTGACTGTGCCAGTCCTTTCTTGGCCACTGCAAATGGACAGTTGTACCACAACATCACTACTGAAAATCGTCGGAAGTGGAGCTATAACATGAGCCCCACTGCTGACAACAAAAAGTATGCTGTTGACAATAGGCTGTTTGGCGATGCAGTAAGACAGGATGGTATCCATCCCACATTCGAAGATAGTCCCATTTCGAGCCGTATGAAGATTTCGGATATTTGTTATTACAAACCCGGAGACCTAAACAAGATTGGCAAGGAAGGACGCACAAGCTGGGACAGCTTTAGCTATGCTCTGCTGATGGGTCATAATGTTTGGACTCACATCGAAGCTGTACAACGTGCTAACCGAATGTTTGATTCGGGAGTGTGTCCTGACATGATGGTACATCCTATAAATCCAGATCTGGATGTGGTCAAGATCATTGACCGTATTTTCGCTGCCAAGGATCGCCAGAAGAGCTTGCAGATTATTGCAGATCATGCTAAAATATGGGAACGGGTAGTAGGAACTCGAGGGTTTACTGGCAAGCGAGCAGTTAATGCTCATAGTCAATACAACACATTATTTGATGTCGAAGAAGACGCACCAGTCGTCGAATTCAACGAAGCTAACTTAGATAAACTAGAAGAAAGCATATGATCAGAGCAGGGCATGACAGTGTAAGATTCTTTTTTGGCAAAGAAGTCGAACATACTCCAGCGTATGATATGGATACTCTGTTTGTAGTAGGTGTACAAGCAATAGAGGACATTAAAGATGCGCTGGCACGTACTACTTACGAAACTAATCACATCTACTTTGGTGCCAATATGAGTTTTCCTAATCCTCCTGTAAATGATTTCCATACTTGGACATTGTGGGAAGACATGATCGGGCCATTCCTTAAATCTGGTGTTATGTGTACACTTGATATTGACGCCAGTGCAGTCGAGGGGCTGTGCGAATCAGGGCTAACAGAATATCATAACTTTATTCCCATGATCTCTGTCAAACTGCCTTACATGAGTCAGCTGGGATACAATGCCACTATCAAACTGGACGATCAAGACTTTGCAGCAACCAATCCCGGTGTGTGGTGTCATAGCCTACACACCTTACAAGATCGAGCAGTGTTTACACCGTGGTCTCGATATACAAAGGACAAAGTAATCAAATGAAATTTTTTGATCGATGGTTTTATCGTAAAGCACGTTGGTGCTGGCATCGTGCCGGTGTAGAATATCCTGAACTCAAAGTCGAGCAGGATTATCTAGACAAACAGGCTAAAAGCAATAGAATTGAAGATTCAATGGTAAGAGAAACGGCTGTTTGTCGAAGCGATGATATTGATCTTGAACGTCCCATCCGATTCAAAGTGGCCGCTGCCGAAGGTGGTATGATTGTAGAAGTACAAACATATGATCCCAAGAACGATCGAAGCTATACCAAACATCACATCATCCCCGACGATGTCGAAGACAAGGCTGCAGCCATTGCTCGTATTGTGTCGTGGGAATTTTTACGGAGACCCAGCTAATGATTCAAGCAGAACGCGAACAAATAGAACGCATTAAAGAAGCAGCACAACGACAAATATGGGTAACCTTCCAAAAAGAAGGCATCCATAAATATCCTGCGGCCTTGACAGACCCCATGCTGGCCACAGGAGATGAATATGATGTATCGTTTCTTGGTTATCCTCATCGCCATATCTTTCATTTCCGCGTGTGGATTGACGTCTGGCACACCGACAGAGAAATCGAGTTCATCCAATTCAAACGCTGGTTGGAAAACCTTTATCGTGGAACCGATAACCATAATACAAATACCGTTTTGAGTTTAGATTTTAAATCATGCGAAATGATTGCCGACGATCTGTATCTACAGATTGCTGGAAGATATCCCGGACGTGATGTCTGGATAGAAGTAGCCGAAGATGGTGAAAACGGCTGCTTGATCAAGTACAACACTCACCGCCCTTCACAAACTACAGTAATCTAAGGAAACAAAATGGCCAAGCCATCATTCAAGAGTAACCCCAAAGTCAACCAAATCTTTGAAGATCTTGAGCAGTATCTAGACTTCTGCCGTCGTTACGGATACAAATACAACGAAGCAGATCTTTACAACTGGAAAAGCTACGCTTACCAACAATTCAACAAGAGCCTACAGGGCAAGCATGTCAAAGACATGTGGTTCCAAGACATGCCTAGAGGCCGATAACGATGCGTAAGCTATACTACATGGGGTTAGAGTCGTACGAAGCTCGCTACACACTACAACTGACAGAATGGAATCGTCGTGTATTTGATCGCCGAGGGTTGGATGTTGTTTATGTTCCTGGCAATACCATTGACGACACTAAAAGTATCAGTGTCGGACAAGTGCTAGACGCACACGGGCGCAGTTATTTTTCAATGAGCCAAATGATGAACTTGGTTCAGTTGATGCGCAATGGAGAAGTGACCAATGAAGATGTTATCTATTTTGAAGACATGTTCCAGCCAGGTATTGAAAGCTTGCCATACATTATGGATCAGATTCCTGCACAGCAACGCCCTCGGGTATTTGTTAGATGTCTTGCTCAAGCCATTGACCCTGATGATTTTGTTCATGTGTGGGGTATGGCAAAGTGGATGTCACTATACGAAAAAATGGTCAATGAGTTTGTCACAGGCGTTCTTGCAACTAACGAAGAAATGGTAGCACACATGCGTATTGCAGGTTGGACTGCTCCAATCTATAATATTTCAGGCTTGGCATTTGGCAAGGAAGAAGTATTAGAGCGCATCGGCGGCACAGCTAACATTCGACCATTTGCGGCACGTAAACGTCGCGTGGGATTTGCTGCTCGCTTTGATCAAGAAAAGCAACCTGGCTTTTACATGGACTTGGCAGAACGTTTTCAAGAAAATAATAGCGATGTGACCTTTGCTGTTTTCTCAGGCGGTCCATTACGCAGTAACAATCCTGAGTTTGTGACTCGTGCCAGAGACTTGGCAGCAAAAGGTCTTTTGGAAATTCATGAAAACTTGACCAAGAACGAATATTATGATTTGGTCAATGACAGTCGTGTGTTGTTTAACTGTGCGTTACAGGATTGGGTAAGCAACACAGTAAGCGAAGCTGATACCCTGGGCTGTAATGTGCTGTATCCAGCCTACAGATCATTTCCGGAAACGTTTGCCAATGATCCCAACCGGATGTATGTTCCTTGGAGCGAAGATGATGCTTATGAAAAGCTCAAACTGTTGTTGAATCAACCTCATCACAACATGGGATTAATCAGCGACTGGAACAACGGTACTGTTGATCGTATTGTAGATATCATCACTGGTAACCACAGTGAACGCTGGGATCGATCAGGCAATCGCTACAGAGATCATGTGGCTCGAGCCAAGTATCCTGTAATCAAAGTTGAAGGATAATATGACCAATCTAGTAATGGTAACAGGAGCAGCTGGCTACATAGGCGGCCAGACTGCCTTGATGTTGAAAGAACAAGGCTATGATGTAATAGGTGTTGATCTTAAACCTCAGCCGGAACTGTTGCAAAACGTATTTTCGCAATATTTACAAAGTGACTTTTCTGATCCGCAGGTGCTAAACACCATTGCGCAACACCAGCCGCAGGCCATTGTGCATTGTGCTGGCACCAGCTTGGTTGGTCCCAGCTTGGCTAATCCTTCCTACTACTATCACAACAACTTTGTCAAGACCAAAATCTTGGCAGACTTTTTGGTAGATGCCAAGATTGCATCCAGGCTGATTTTCAGTTCTACTGCGGCTGTATATGGAGATCCTATCATGACTCCTTGTGCGGAAACTGATCCTCCCATGCCAATCAGTCCCTACGGCGAAAGCAAGCTCATGACCGAAATGATGTTGAGCAGTTACAATCAGGCCTACGGTCTTGATAGTGTGGTTTTCAGGTACTTCAATGCATGCGGTGCTGACCATTTGGTAAGACATGGTCAAGCCGAAGATGCCACACACATCATAGCTCGTATATTGATCAGCTTGCGTGACAACATACCTTTTGTGTTAAACGGCAAAGACTATTCCACTGCGGATGGTACTTGTGTTCGTGATTATGTTCACGTGGAAGACATTGCTCAAGCTCATATCATGGCTATCGACACAGCCATACCGTGCGGCATTTATAATCTGGGCAACAGTGTGGGTACCAGCAATCAACAAATCATTGACATGGCAGCAACAGTAACAGGACGCACTGCCGTAGTAGAAGTCGGTGCTGCTCGCCCCGGAGATCCAGCAGAGTTGACAGCTGACGCTGCCAGATTCCACCAAGCATCTGGATGGACCCCTAAGTATACACTAAGAGATATGATTCAACATGCCTGGGCTTGGTGCAATCGATGAGCTTTGATGTCTTATTTGAATTTGAATCAGACCTAGCTCGATATACAGGTGCTCCATACGCAGTAGTGACCGACGGTTGTACTCATGCTATTGAGTTATGCATGCGATATGACATGACTAGCTTTTGCGAGTTTACTCCGTTCACTTATTTGAGTATCCCGCAGTTGATGCATCAACTAGACATATCCTATCATTATCGACCCGAGTACTGGTCCAGTGCCGGTGAGTATCGTTTCTACAACACACGTATTTGGGATTCAGCTCGCAGATTAGAACCTGGTATGTATCGTGCAGGACAACTGCAATGTTTGAGCTTTGGACATGGCAAACCTTTGGAGTTGGGTAAAGGTGGTGCCATCTTGTTAGACAACGAAGCAGATTATCTAGCATTGAGTTGTATGCGCAGCGATGGTAGAGACCTTAGGATCACACCTTGGCAAGACCAAGAAGTCATCTACCAAGGCTTTCATTACTGTCCAACTTTGGAAACCTGCGCAGCTGGTATTACAGGACTGAAACAAATCAAATCAGGCATCACACAACAACAATATCCAGACTTGCGTAAAATCAATATTATCAGTTGACTTTGATCTAAATACCCTTTATAATAATCTTATGACTGGTCATCCTCGACCCTATAACTCGGAGAAATAATGGCAGATTTACATTACAGAGAACAAGACGGACGACCTCTTAGCCAGGTCATCCGCGAAAGACTTAAACAAGGCAACAAACGTTTTTGGGCAGGAGACAACATCAGCGAGTATGTCAGCGATGTAGAGAAAGATGCATTGATCACAGAAGCTACTCGGGCGTTCGAACAGGTTCTAGATACTTTACTGATTGATCGTGAAACTGATCCCAATAGTCAAGGCACAGCACGTCGTCTGGCCAAAATGTATTACAACGAAATCATGGCAGGGCGATATGATCCTGCCCCCGACGCCACGGCGTTCCCTAATGATAGTGAGGATAGATATGAAGGTATGTTGGTCGTGCGTAGTGAGCTGCGCAGTATGTGCAGTCACCACCATCAGCCTGTTAGCGGTGTTGCCTACATCGGAATCATCGCAGCCAACAAGCTTATTGGGCTTTCTAAGTATACTAGGATTGCTCAGTGGTGTGCTCGCCGCGGCACTTTGCAAGAAGAACTCTGCAACGACATTGCCCGAGAAATAATGCGGGCTACTGACAGCGAAAATGTGGGCGTTTACATTCAAGCCACACACGGATGCTGTGAAAATCGCGGCATTATGGCACACAGTAGTCTAACACAGACCACAGTGCTCAAAGGTTCGTTTAATACAGATCCTGGAACAAAGAAAGAGTTCTTTGACAACATAAAATTACAGCAAGACTTTGCGCCCAGGTAATTACTACAGCGGCCTTTCCGGCATTCATCCCGCTTTACAAATTCTGCAAGCCTATGATATAACATAGGAAAATTATGAACACAATTCAAGTACCAATTCCGCGTCAGTACAAGTATACCAGCACTAAAGAGTACCACGATGCTTTCCCTTGTGCTTACAGACAATGGCGAGCAGATAGTCATTGTAATCTAATACACGGTTATAGTTTTAGTATGAAGTTTTACTTCGGTACAGATACGTTAGACGTGCGTAACTGGGCTGCCGACTACGGTGGACTTAAAGAATTAAAGAACGTGCTGGAAAGTCAGTTTGACCATACATTACTTGTAGCCGAAGATGATCCCGAACTAGAGTTTTACAAAGAAATGGAACGGCGTAATCTTGCCAAACTGACCATCCTACCTCGATTAGGTTGCGAAGGATTGGCTGATCAACTGTACCGATACGTCAACGGTGTTTACATTCCTGACTTCTGGGGACCTAGCGAAGCCGAACGCTTGTGGTGCTATCGTGTGGAAGTACGTGAAACACAAGCTAATATGGCGTTCCGTGAAGGCCATCGTGAATGGAATGAGGATTTGTTTGAATAATGTCTAAAATATCAATCTTATTACCCACTAGAGGTCGTACTGATGCCTTGAAGCGCAGTATCATGAGCCTGGTTGAACTAGCCGAATGCCCCGAAGAAGTTCAAATACTGGTGGGATTTGATACCGACGACACAGCATCATCTGATTACTTTGTTGAACACATTGCACCCGAAATAGATCAGGCTGGCGCCAACTATACCTGCATGGCATTCGAGCCTATGGGCTATATTAGATTGAACGAGTATGTCAATGCGTTGGCTGATGTGTCCACAGGTGATTGGCTAATGTTCTGGAACGATGATGCATTTATGGAAAGTGCAGGGTGGGATAAGGAAATCGTAAAGCACACAGGTCGATTCTGTTGTTTGCGTATGCCTACTCACAACTCGCATCCTTATGCTATATTTCCCATTGTGCCACGTGCTTGGTATGATCTGTTTGGATATTTGAGTGTGCATCAGATTTCAGATGCTTGGATCAGTCAAATAAGTTACATGCTAGACATAATGGTCACAGTACCGATCAAAGTTGTACATGACCGCCACGATCTCACTGGTAACAATCACGACGATACTTTTAAGAATCGTCCCATGCTGGAAGGTAATCCCAATCATCCACGTGATTTTAATCATGTTGAATGGAGAAAGAGACGTTTCCAGGACGCTGTAAAGATAAATGCACATCTCGAAAGTATTGGACAAAACACTCAATGGTTTCGAGATGTTGTAGAAGGAAAGCAACCACCTTGGGAAAAGATGTGTGGCCCAGAGTTTGATCCAAATAAACAATTGATGCAATATAAATGACACAAGACATTAGAGAACGAATTGTTGAATATTGGAATCGTCAACCTTGTAATATAGGTCACAGCGATCATCCATTAGGTACTGCGGAATATTTTGAAGCAGTTACTGCCAAACGCTATCGAGCCGAGCCACATATATTGGACTTTGCTGGATTTCATCTGTGGCGTGGTGCTCGTGTGCTGGAGATAGGCTGTGGCATTGGAACCGATGCTGAACAGTTTGCCAGGCACGGTGCTGAGTATGTGGGCATTGACCTTTCTCAAGAAAGTCTAGCAATTTGCCGTCAGCGTTTTGCGACTTTGGAACTGCCCGGTGATTTTGTCCACTGCGACGTAACTGATCAGCAGGCACTACAAGGACTAGGACAGTTTGATCTAGTTTACAGCTACGGTGTCCTGCATCATTTTCCCGGCATGCGGGATCATTTGGAAAATATCAGCACTGTCATGAAATCAGGCAGCGAACTGAGATTCATGGTGTATGCTAGAAATTCTTGGAAGTATGCCATGATACAAAAAGGTCTGGATCAGTTTGAAGCACAAGCCGGATGTCCTTATGCCGAAGCTTACACTCGCGAAGAAATCACAGATCTAGTACAGGGCTTGTTTAAGATCGAACGTATCAGGCAAGACCATTGTTTCATGTACAATGTACCTAAGTACAAGCAAGGACAGTTTGAGTTGGAATCTTGGTTTGAAGCCATGGCACCGACCATGCGTGATGCTGTCAAAGAATACCTGGGCTGGCACCTGTTGGTAAAAGCGAGAAAAGTGTGAAGAAAGTTGTTTATGTAACCGGATGTTTGGGCTTCATTGGTATACATGTTACGCAACTGTTGTTGGATCGTGGCTGGTATGTGATTGGCGTAGACAAAATGACCTACGCCAGTAATCGTGCATGGTTAAGCCGATTTGAAGCTTGCGACAATTTTACATTTTTACCATGTGACATAAATGAACTAGGGCCGTTGCGTGACTGCGATTACTTTATCAACACCGCAGCAGAAACGCACGTGGACAATTCTATCATGGCCAGTGATGTGTTTATTGAAAGCAATGTGCGTGGTGTTCATCACATACTGGAACTGATACGTGTGATACCAGCTTACAAGCGTCCGGTCTTGCTGCACTTTTCAACTGACGAAGTCTACGGCGACATCGAGTCAGGCTCGCACACAGAAGAACATAAACTGAATCCCAGTAATCCTTACTCAGCATCCAAGGCCGCTGCTGACATGTTGATCAATGCCTGGGGTAGAACACACGGAATACCCTATGTGATTGTACGTCCCACAAACAACTACGGTGTTGGGCAGTATGTAGAAAAACTAATACCCAAAAGTGTAAAATACTTAGAACTAGGAAGACCCATTGATCTGCATGATCGTGGAGAACCTCGTCGCACTTGGCTACATGCTACTGATACGGCCCAAGCTGTTGCTGCCATCATCGACGCTGGTGTAGTGAACGAAATTTACAACATCTCCGGTAATACAGAATTGCCTAATCGTGTTGTGGTGCAAAAGATCCTTGCAGAATATTTCCGTAACGGCGAAGACTTTGAAACTACTTGGTTAGATTATGTGATTGATTCACAACGTGCTGGACAGGATGTTAGATACAGTATCGACGATAGTAAATTAAAGCATTTGGGCTGGTCGGCTCAAGCAGAGTTTGACACAGAGCTGTCAAAGGTAGTACAATATTACAAAGATAACTTTATATGGTGATGAATGGGTACATACTACAAGAAGGTTGAGGACTATTTAGATCGCATCGACTCGGGATGCTGGATTGAAGTTGGTGTTGATCGCGGTGAGGGATCAACTAAATTCTTGTCTGATCTGGCGGGAGCTCGCGGCGTTGACTTTCACGGCGTCGACATGGATCCGGATCAGATTGCTCGTGCTACTGAAAATCTAAGTGTTGGTGGCAAACTGCCCGATCATGTTACACTAGCATGTGATCGCGGAGAAAACTACATTCAACAACTGTCAAATAACAATCCAGAGCTACAAGCCAGCTTGGTATATTTGGATAACTTTGACTGGGACTATTGGCTGGGTGGCCAAGAAGAAGCATTTGTTGCCGGTGTCAAACAAAACTATCGTGACAAACTGGGTGTTGAAATGACCAACGTACAGAGTCAAGTCACACACTTGTTGCAAGCCATTTATCTCATGCACATGATGAGCGAAAACAGTATTATTGTGTGCGATGATACTTGGTATCATCCCAACGAAGGTGTGTTTATTGGCAAGTGTTCAGCTGTTATTCCTTACTTGTTTCTAAATGGCTACAGCCTGTTGCACAACCAAGGCTATAGACAGAACAGTGGAGCCATCTTGGGTAGATTCAAATCAGCTGAATAATATGAAAAACTATTTGGTATGCGCAGTCAGACCCATTACCAGCAACGGATGGATGACACATTCGGGCACAGATCTACATATTCCTTACATGACCATGTACGAAATGCGCTTGGCTTCTTTTCGTAAGTTTGTGCAAGAACCATTTGAACCCATATTATGGACCGAACCAGCAGAAGATTGCGACAACTACAACATGGCCAACTGGCGTGCGATTAAAGAGTTATGGCACCGCGAACCCTGTAATATTTTCTGGGCAGGTGCCGATACCTTGATGGTTCAACCAACCAGTTTGTTTTCGGATCAGTGGACACAGTACCGACTGTTTAACTACACTGATCCCAAATCGTATCAAGGCTTTACACACTACTTCAATGATGATGTACAGTATTACCCACACACTATGAGTGCCGAAACTTGGCAACTAGGCGAGGATTATTTGGCACTGAGAGAAACTGCTGCCGATAGAAACTGGGGCTTTGACCAAAATAGACACAATGCCATGTTTTGGTCGCAGGAGATTGATGATGCAGATCGACTACATCCGGGATTGAACTGGATGGCTCACAACATGCGTAGCCTGGATCCTCATGTGGTAGCTGCTTCAGAAGCTTGGAATCAATGCTCATTTGACCAGGCACATATTTTGCATTTCGCCGCCAGTAGAGGCACAGCACAAGTGATTGACATCATGAAAGAACTTTGTAACAAACTAGAGATCACAGTATGAAAGAAATATTAGACGCAGTCAAGGCTTACATAGATCAGCAACAGGCAAAAAAAATCTGGGTAGCTGGTCGAGATTTTGTGAACTACGCAGGATCCTACTACGACAGTCGAGAATACATGGCTGGAGTCGAAAGCTTGTTGAAAGGCTGGCTGGCCATGGGCGATGCTGGCGTGAAATTTGAAAAACGCTTTCCGCCCTTGTTTGGAAAAACACACGGTATCTTGACCAACTCAGGTAGCAGTAGCAATCTGCTAATGATGAGTTCGTTGACCAGTAAGCGTGGCTACAACTTCCCCAAGGGCACCAAGGTCTTGATGCCTATTGCGGGCTTTCCAACCACACTGAATCCCACACTTCAAGTGGGCTTTGAGCCAGTATTTGTAGACATTGAACTAGATACCTTAAACATCAACTTAGAGCAGGCAGAACGAGCCATTGCCAGCGATCCTTACATTAAGGTCATTACATTTGCACATGTGCTGGGCAATCCGCCCAACATGGATCAGGTCATGGATCTAGTTGATCGATATCGATTGGTACTACTAGAAGACTGTTGCGATGCATTAGGTAGCACATATGATGGCCGATCGTTAGGTAGTTATGGACTCATGGCTTCCTGCAGCTTCTACCCAGCACATCACATGACCATGGGAGAAGGAGGTTTTGTTGCCACTAGCGATGCTGCCACTGAAGTAATATTACGCAGCTTTAGAGAATGGGGTCGCGGTTGTTATTGTGTTGGGCCCGAAGCCAACAAGCTCAAATGCGGTAGTTGCGGCAAGAGATTCAACAACTGGATTCCCACCTTACCTGATGAAATATTTGATCACAAGTATGTGTATGACGAAATCGGCTACAATCTCAAGCCCATTGAACTTCAAGCAGCCATGGGCCTACAGCAGTTAGACAAGTTAGATGAGATACATGCATTGCGTCGCAGGAACTACGGCCTGCTGTTTGCCATATACGAAAAGTACGAAGAATTTTTCCACTTACCTCGAGCACAAGACAAAAGTGATCCTTCATGGTTTGCTTTTCCTGTGACCATTCGTGCTGATGCGCCATTCAAACGCAATGACATTGTGGACTACCTGGAAGAAAATCTCATACAAACCCGTCCTTACTTTGCTGGCAACATCATGTTGCAACCAGCTTACAGTCACCTGATGGATCCACAACGAGCCAAAGAAGACTTCCCAATGGCCACACATGCTATGACACATACTTACTTTCACGGTACTAGTCCTGTGATCACTCCTGAGCAGATTGCTTATATTGGCGAAAAGGTTGATGGGTTTATGAGCTTGTTTCGATGATTACACGTGAAGAACTGATTGCGTTTGAAACAGAAATAGGCGAACGTTTTAACAATCGCGAAATACGTGCGCCCATACACTTGTATCACGGCAACGAAGATCAAATCATGCAAGTATTTGCTGGCATCGATGTCAAACGAGATTGGGTGTGTTGTACCTGGCGTAATCATTATCAAGCCTTGCTGAAAGGCATACCATCTGAGGTAGTACGAGCCGAGATATTGGCCGGTCGTAGCATGGTCATGAACTTGCCAGAGTATCGGTTTGTGTGTAGCAGTATAGTGGGCGGTATCCCCAGCATTGCCACAGGCCTAGCCTTGGCAGCAAAGTTACAAAACACCGGCGAACATGTTTGGTGTTGGACCGGGGACATGAGTGCAGAAACAGGTGCCTGGCACGAAGCCTACAAGTACAGTGTCAATCACGATTTGCCGATCACATTTGTGGTCGAAGACAACGGACTCAGTGTAGAAACTCCCACTAGCAAGATATGGGGTAGAACTGTTCCTTATTATGCCCAGGATGCTGACTGGTATCAGGACACCAACTTGATCTATTATCGATACCAAAATACTCGTTATCCACATGCCGGAGCAGGTGTAAGGGTACAATTCTAATGACACTACACCAACTTTATAACGCAGAACTCAAACGTACCATGACATGGCTCAGTGAACAGCCTAAAACTATATTCCTCGGGCAAGCAGTCGAGTATGCTGGTACTGGCTGTTATGAAAGCTTAACTGATATTCTACCCGAGCGCAAAATGGAATTTCCTGTGGCAGAAAATTTTCAAATTGGTGTCAGCATTGGATTGGCCATGAATGGATTTGTGCCTGTGTCGGTGGTACCTCGCTGGAACTTCTTGCTGTGTGCCACTGATCAGATTGTAAATCACCTAGACAAGTTATCATCTTTGAGTGGCGGACGATGCCACCCTCGAGTCATTATCAGAGTAGCAGTGGGGTCCGAACGTCCAGTAGACCCACAAGCTCAACACCGTGGCAATTTTGCAGCAGCATTTAGACTCATGTGCCAGACAGTAGATGTTATCGAAGCCGACACTGTAGAAAAGATTCGACCTGCCTATGACTTAGCTTACAATCGCACAGACGGCCGCAGTACCATTGTAGTTGAATTCCCCGATTTTGGCCGATGAAAATACTTGTAACTGGTGCTGCTGGATTTTTAGGTAGCTATGTCAGCGATCATTTACCTGGACATCAAGTTCATGCTGCAACTCGTCGCCAACTTGATCTAACTGATCTAGCGGCAGTTACTGCAATGCTGAAGCGCAACCGCTATGATGTTGTTATAAACTGTGCAGTGGCCGGCAGAGAACAGTTGAGATCATACGAACATGCTATCTATGCCAACAACTTGGAAAGTTTTTATAACTTGGCTGTCAATGACCAATGGTATGGCAAGTTAATCAACATTGGTTCTGGTGCCGAGTTTGACATAGATCAAGACATAGATCAAGTGGATGAGATGGAAATATGGAATCGCAGACCACAGTACAGTTATGGACAAAGTAAAAATATCATAGCTAGATTCAGTGCCGATTTTCCAAAAACCACAACGCTAAGACTGTTTGGATGTTTCGATCCTTCGGAATCCCCAAATCGTTTGTTGAAGAGATTTGGGGCAGCAGTCGGAAATCAATTACCATTTACATTAGAACAAGATCGTTACTTCGACATGGTCAGTGCCAGAGACTTTATGCGTGTGATTAAAGCAGTGATTAATGGAACCGTACAAGATCGTGATCTTAATATAGTGTATGACCAAAAGTATAGACTAAGTGATATTCTTATGTTATACTCTAAGTTGCATGGACTAGATACAACATTTTTACACATCAACTCTGTCAACATATTGAACTATACCGGCGACGGCAGTCGGTTGTCTAAATACAATCTTGCGTTAGATCAACTAGAACGATCCTTAATGTTATACGGAAAATAAATGAAAAAAGTATATGTGAGTTGGAACGATGTACAGCGACAAGTACAAGAACTGGTTCGCCAAATGTGGCTGGATCGCTGGACGCCAGACTATGTGGTTGGTATCACTCGCGGAGGTCTTGTTCCGGCCAACCTGATCAGTCAATACTTGGACTGTCGTATGGAAACCCTGCAGGTACGCCTGCGTGATGGTGCCGAAGACGAGTGCGAAAGCAACTTTTGGATGGCCGAAGATGCAGCCTGTAACGGCAAAAATATTCTGATCGTAGACGACATCAACGACTCAGGTGCTACCCTAAACTGGATTCGCCAGGATTGGGAAAGCGGAATCAGAGCAGCAGATTGGGACGCTGTCTGGGGCAGCAATGTTCGTATTGCCACCTTGTATGACAACGAAACAAGCGAATGTATATCTGACGTCGATTACTCAGCCGAAGTCATCAACAAACACAACGATCCGCAATGGATTGTTTTTCCTTGGGAAGAATGGTGGCGTCGCTGGAATCCGGAACAACAGCATGTTGACTGACCTAAATAAATCTGTTACAATGAATCACGAATCCATTGATATTGAACACATGTGGAATGATCGATTTCCACCTCTTAATCTTTGGAACTATCCAGCTAGATGGATAAGCGAAATATTTTATAACAAGGACAATAATGTTCGGAACTAACGAAATTGTAGGTAAGAAGTATTTCAAGGATGCTCCCCCCGACAGCTTGTTTGTGACAAGTATGTTCTTTACTCTACAAGGAGAAGGACCATACGCAGGTATGCCGGCCCTATTCATTCGCCTAGCCAAGTGTAACTTAGATTGCAGTTTCTGCGACACTTTCTTCGACGACGGCGATTGGATGACTTATGACCAGCTTGAAACCAAAATGTACACTACTATTCGGGCATTCTGGGCTGACAAAGGCAAGGACGTTCCTGCTTGGGCACATACACCCGACTTACCGGGCAAAAAGTTTCCCAATATCGTGCTGGTCATGACTGGTGGCGAGCCCTTGATCCAAGATAACATCAGTTGGTTCATGGCACAACAGTTACATAACTTCAAAGAAGTACAGGTTGAAAGCAATGGCATTCCTGATACGGTAGTACCACCTGGTGTCACACTAGTTTGTTCGCCCAAGTGTATGGAAAAGAAAGGTGTTGCCATCAAGTACTTTGCACCCAGCAAAACTATTTTAGATCGTGCAGACTGTTTGAAGTTTGTTATGAGTGCCGATCCCGAAAGCCCATATAGTAGTATTCCCGACTGGGCACTAGAATGGCGTGACCGCACAGGCAAACCCATCTACTGTAGCCCAATGAATGTGTACAACAGTTTTCCGCAGCGGATCAAACTGTTACGTGCAGAGAAAGGTCAGATTACTATGGAAGAACGTAGTACTGTAGATGAAGTTATCAGTTTCTGGGAACCAGGCTTGTTGGACTTGGCAGCCAATCAACGCAACCATGAATACACAGGACAGTACTGTATTGAACATGGATTGAGACTCAACCTGCAACAGCATTTATATGCGAGCTTGGCTTGATCGTGCCACTGGACGGAAATATGGGCTACGACTTTTTGGAATCATTTTTTGATCGAGCCACGTGGCAGCTGAAGTTTGCCTGGTTGCCTAGACGTTGTATGTTTAGTAACAAGATTATCTGGCTGGAACGGGCTTACCGAGGCGTTGGTATATGGACCGGGCCTGGCGATTCTATTATAGAAACTCGCTGGGCTACAAAAGATGAATACATTATTTGGCGGTTAAAACATTGAGTAACATATCCAAAGGACGCAACAGCTTTGACGTCGATGTTGGCAATGTGGTTGTACCTTTCTTTAATCGCAATGTCACTCCGTATCCAACCGAAGCAGGTGGTCCTGCATTTGATCTAGTACCTGTTACTAGACAAAAAGACATCATGTTGAATGTGGCACGTATGCATGCCGAGCAAGAGTACAATAGGATAATGGAACTAGTTGATGTATTACAGCGTCAAGCAGAGGAAATCAAGCGTAGATTAGATTTGACCGACATGGTACATAGTGCTAAGTACGATTTCCAAATAGCACATGGGCACACCTATTGGTTAGCCCAAGACACAAGACGCAATGAACTCATCTTATGCGGTATGGGACCTGACGGTTGGTCAGCTGGTCCACCTACTTGGTATGAGTATATTGTAGCAGTAAAGTGGTTAGGTGACCACACTTGGATTGAAGTAAAGGAAGAATGATATGTTTGACAAATTAAAAAGTTTTTTTAAATCACCAGAGCCGCTAACGCCGGTTTCAACTGAAGCTGTTAAACAGCTGAAGAAAGAGCGCACTAAGAAAACTGAGCCAACAAAATCTGAAAAAGAGCTGGCTACTGAGCGAGGTGAACCTTATGTGGCCATTCTCAGTATGGATGTGGATCCCGAAAACATACATGCTGGTTCTTTTGAACTGGATTGGAATGACAAGTTTGTTGCCAACTTGATACGTGCCGGATATGTGGGCAAGACTGATTCGGATATAGTGGATCAATGGTTTCAGAATGTGTGTCGCCATGTGGTTATGGAAACTTGGGAACAAGAGCAGGCCATGAACCCAGAATACAGTTCGCAAAGATTTACACGCAGCAGGGATTTGGGTAACGGACGTACGGAGGTATCTTGATCCTATATGTCAATGGCGATAGCCATACCGCAGGGGCAGAAGCAGTAAATGCACATGCTTTTGCTGAAGATGATCCTTTCTTAAACTATTTGGGACGCCTGCCACACCCGGCTAACTTGGCTGTGAGTTGGGGCAAGAAGATGGCCGACATTGCCAAGTTTGGTTTTCAATGCGATGCAGAATCTGCTGCCAGCAACCACAGAATCATACGTACTACACGACACTGGCTTAGCCAACGTCCCAGAGCAGCCGAAAACAGCCTGTTGATCATACAGTGGTCCACGTGGGAAAGGCAAGAATGGTTGATCGACGGTGTATACTATCAAGTCAATGCCAGCGGTGTTGATCAGGTACCTGAAAGTCATCAACAAACCTACAAAAAATACATTGCTGATATCGACTGGTATGATGTTTGTGTCAGAGCCCATAAAATGATTTGGGATTTCCACCAAGATCTACAGCAACAACAAATACCGCATGTATTTTTCAATGGTAATACTGCCTTGGAAGAAATACCCCTGGACCAAAGACACGATTGGGGATCCGCTTACATCGAACCTTACAATGACAAAATGACCTACAGTCAGTGGCTTTTGAACAACGGTTTTGAAACAGTTTCAAAAGATTCCTGGCATTTCGGTAAGGAAGCCCATAGTGCTTGGGCCAGTTTTATGTTACAATACATTGTCAAACACAAACTTATCTAGGCCTCAATGAAATACGTTCTTATTGATACAGCTAATCTATTCTTTCGTGCTCGCCATGTAGCGTTCCGTGCCAGTGACGAATGGGAGAAAGTAGGCTATGCTCTCCACATAACTCTTAGTGCTGTAAACAAAGTGGTCACAAAGTTCGGCGCTGATCATGTGGTATTTGCCTTAGAGGGCCGCAGTTGGCGTAAAGATGTTTACGCACCTTACAAGCGAAACCGCAGCGATGCTAGAGCAGCACAAACAGAAAAAGAACAAGCTGAGGACAAGTTGTTCTGGGAAACGTTTGATCACCTGACTAAATACTTGGCTGAGAGCACAAATTGCTCAGTGGTTAGAAACGAAAACGCAGAAGCCGACGACATCATTGCTCGTTGGATAGCATTACACCCCCAAGATCATCACGTAATTATTTCAAGCGATACCGACTTTGTTCAACTGTTGGCCGAGAATGTAGATCAATACAACGGCATCACTGATGAATTACTGACTGTCCGCGGGATATTTGATGCCAAAGGTCGGCCAGTTATAGACAAGAAAACCAAACTAGCAAAAACTATTCCCAACCCTGAATGGCTGTTGTTCGAAAAATGCATGCGCGGCGATTCCAGCGACAACGTGTTTTCGGCATATCCAGGTGTGCGTGTCAAGGGTACCAAGAACAAAGTGGGCCTAACAGAAGCATTTGAAGATCGCAACAAGCAGGGTTATGCCTGGAACAATCTCATGTTACAGCGTTGGACTGATCCCGACGGGGCAGAACACCGTGTGTTGGATGACTACGAGCGCAATCGTTTGCTGATCGATTTACGTGCCCAACCTGCGGAGATCAAACAAGCAGTTGATGCCAGCATCTGTACTATGATCAGTCATAAAGACGTAGGGCAGGTGGGCATTAGATTCATGAAGTTTTGTGGCAAATACGAACTGGTCAAGGCCAGTGAATCAGCGGAACAATATGCTCGCTGGTTAAATGAAACATACAAAGGAGTGCTAGATGATTGTAGCGAAACCAGTAATTCCTAATCAATTTTGGATCCTAAAACAAAATGATCGCAAGGTCGGCAACATAGAAGCCAGTGCTGACGGATTTAGCGTAAAGATCGGCGACCAAGTCAACAGTTACAAAACCATCAATACCATCAAGCAAAAGATAGCAATTGCTTTTGAACCTGTGATGAAGAAGATGGGTTCGGTCACTGTCGGTAACACAGTGCATGGTTACCCCACTGATGGTACTGCTCACAATGCCATTTACGATGTCAAACACCAAGTACCACTTTGGACACGTGAGCCAAAATCAAAGAGCTGGTATGCTGC
>Ga0222713_10000332_pt1 | contig 53099 bp, 62 predicted proteins | sample C33_649DmetaG_FD_165061 | JGI IMG/M metagenome (GOLD analysis project Ga0222713, IMG submission 165061) | Estuarine water microbial communities from San Francisco Bay, California, United States - C33_649D | ecosystem: Environmental > Aquatic > Marine > Unclassified | place: USA: California...
TGATCATTTATTGCTCTCAACTGATCATTTGTATAATCAAAATATTTGCCATCGCCTTTACCACTTGCACCTGGTGATAGGTTAGAACCCGATTGGCCAATCGTACCAATTAATCTTTCACCTTGTTTATTAGTCCATAGTTGGTATCCATTATCTTCATAATCTACAACAATACCATACAAAGTATCTGTCTTAACGATTACCGGAGTGTCAAACAAAACCTTTGCAGCATTACCAAATACTTTAGAACCAGAAGAAATACCTGGAACTTTTATAGAACCAGAAAGAGCACTATCTGTCTTGATTGCGCTAGCATATCTAAGGATACATACTACACTGCAACCTTTTCCTGCACCGAGTTGAATTGTGTATCTTCCGGAATCAGTTTTCTTATGATTCCATGTAAATTTACCAACACCTTTAATTTCATTTGTTCCTCTTCCATATGACCAATCTGGTAAGGCTATAGCGCCACGACCAGCTTCAGCTGAGTCAAGATACATTCTAGGTCCAACTGATTGTTTTTCAGTCGATGATAATTTAGAAATACCAGGGTAAGTAGCTGATGATGCTTGAATAAAGTTACCCTTCGTTGAACTGGAAACATTATAATTTCCACCCTTATTATCTGATCCTTTTGCATTAAAGAATAATGTGGCAGTAGAATCAATTGGAGCAAAATCAAAATATCGTGGATCGACAGTTAATAAACTATCTTTTGGAACAACTATTTTAAATTTAGCATCAGTGTATAATGGACTATATGCATATGATTGAAGAGTTTCAGTATCAATCACATCTTTTTGTACTACTTGATATTGAAGAATTGGAATCTCATCATATGATAAACGAACTAGCGAATCAGTTAAGATATTGTCTGGCTTTGGTTCATGGTTTCCTTCTACGGGGCAAAGATGAACTGAGACACCAGGATTAAGTATACCAGAAATAGATTTTAATGCATCTGGTTTAGCTTTGAAGTATAAATCAATGCCAGTTAAAAAGCAATAGGGTGATCCATTCACGCGATCTCTAGGAACAAAAAAAGTTTGAATTGCATCGTACTTTGCCATTTAAAATACCTTTTAACTATTTGTAAATGTTACTTTTACTGGTAATACGCCTTCAGCTACTATCGTACCAGTAGAAGAACTTTCTTTCATTTGTAGAGTTTTGCTAGTGGATAATGTTTGGCCAACTGCTTGTGATTCTGTTATCTTTCTTGTATTTAACTCTTTTGAAACTAAGTCTGATGGGACAGTAGATAAAAAGAATTGGAAATTAGCAATACCATACTTATCAGATTTTATTGGGTCGCCAATTTTTCCACCAATAGGTTTACACTTTGAACTATTATCTTTTCCATCAAAGAAAAAGTAAAATCTAGTAGAAGGTCTTAAACCATTTACAATAAACTGAAATGTTTGGCTAATAGACGTTCTAACTGGAGTAGTTGGTTTTGGTGGCAAAGATAACAAAGATAGTTGGTCTAAGAAAGGAGAGTTTAATCCTGAAAACACAGTTTGATAAATTGGTGGAACAACAGCTTTTGGCGTAAATGTGGCAGGAATCTTAGTATAGAATTTGCCTTTATTATATGTCAATGGGAGAGCTGAACCAACATTTGGAACACCAGTTGCTTGCAATTGACTTACAACAGAAACGCTTTCAAATGGTAACATCAACGTCTTACCATACAAGCTTTGATTTATTGCTTCACCAGAATAAATCTTAAAAGGAAGATTTATTTGTTCATTTGCAGGAACTAATCTATTTCTTTCTGCATTATATCCAGCATTAAATTCTGGATCATTAATATCTGCATAATTTAAAGAAGTAAAGTTATCAATAAAATAACCAAACTTAAACCGATTAACTTGAGTATTTGCACCACTTGGGATTACTTCATTCTTAACTTTATCTTCAACCAAAGATAGTGTTGAATAATATTCCAATGCTTCAACTCTATCTTGAAGGCTCTTAATGTCTCTCATTGTAAAGCCAGGGGTTTGACTATACTTGGTAGGATTAAGTTGAGCTTCTTTTGTAATTGAATAAAGGTTCTTTCTTTCATTCAAATTGGCATGATTAATGACTTTAGTATTAATGAAAGCTAAGGTATTAGCAGACAAGTTCTGGGGTAATGAAGGATAAGGTGGTATGTTAAGTAGTTCAATAACTAAACTATCACTTGGAGTTTTTGGTGCAACTGGAGTAAGACCAGGTTTTCCTTTGATTACATTGAAGTCACCATTAGATCCAATAATTACGAGATCTTTTCTTCCAACATAATATTCTGCGTCAAATGTGATATCACTATCAGGCACAGGGAATTTTTGATCATTAACAGGATCACGCGTATTTCCAAATTTTGCAGTTCTTGCTGGTTCTGCTGGATGAATTGTAGCAGAAGCTTCAGTTGTGGACAAAACTGCAGTGTTTACAGAAAGAGGTCTAAAATCAAAGTATTCAATTAAATCTACTTTCTTTCTTCTAGAAGTAATCATCTGAGGAATTTCTAATCTGTTAACGCTTGTAGTAAGATTAGCTAATAGCTTAGTATCATTTTCAGTATATGAACCAATACTGAATAGTGTATTTGATAAATTGTTGGAGAAACAATCAAATTGAACTAATAGTCTATCACCGCCTGCCAAAGTTTGATTGGTACCAGGCTTAATGTAAAGATAGCTTTGGTTATATACATTCTCATCTTGATTATGATCAATCACAAAGTTTCTTGTAACATCTTCTATTCCGGACGTAGCAGATGTGAATGTATTTGTTGTTCCCTTATAAACTTTTCTTAGTCTGAATACATCAGGTACGCCTAGAGTCCAAGGACCAGACGTGTTACCCGTATTATTGGAACAGTCTATACGAACAAATAAATTTCTTTGAGCTTGCTTAGCAATTGGAGTAGCATTAGTTACTTTTACATTATATGCAACAGCAACGTCATTTGCACCGCTCAATGTTTGGTTTAAATCAATGATCATTGTTTGTTGAGCAGTATCAACGTTTGCAACACGTCCAGTTCTTGTTGAAAGAGGAACAGGAATAAAAGCAGGGAAAGCAAACGTGGCGGTTGAAACAGCGTTTGTAAAAGAAGCATTAGAATCAATAGTTAAAAATGTACCATTCGTAATGCTTGTGATTCTTCTATGATCAAATCCACCAGTAGCATTTGCAGAAATTTTAATGTAGTCACCAGCTTCAAATTGCGTAGTAAAACTTGTTCCGCTTCCAACTACATTTGTCGTTGTAGTATTGACTGAAATAGTTCCGGTGATAGCTGCTGCAGCAGCAATGTTGGCAAGTGGAATTACAATAATGTCTTCTTTTTCACCTGAATCAAGCGTGCCAAGATAAGGGAATGTTTCATTACCAGTAACTGTTATTGTAATTTTACCAGCTGCGTTTGCAGTTAGTGCAGTCTGATTAATAGTTCTATAGATATATGAAATGTTATTAACTGATTTAACTGCTTTTTCACCAACTGGAAAAACTAATATATCATTAGCTGTTCCTTGAAGAGATGCAATGCTTGTGCCTAATGAAGTTGTGTCTAGAATAACATCAGCTACGCCATCATAAGTTGCACCATCATAGAACAATGAGCGAACATCTTTAAAATTTTTGCCAGTGTTCATTGAAATATCAAATAGGTATAACCGATATACTGCTTGATTTGAACCAGGAATTCCTGATTCATATATCATTGATCTAATTCTTGCAGAACCAATTTCAGAACCAGCTGCAGTTGGTGCAATTCCGTAGTTTGATCCGGTCGTTAAGAATGATTTAGCAGTATCGCGTAAAGAAACTACATCGCCTGTTGAAAATAAGAAGACCCCTGCAACGTTCTTAACGCGAATAAAGTTTTCATAATTTACACCAGCTGATCTGTTTAATGCAATTTCGGTGTCAACAGATTTATCAAGAGTTGCTCTGTAGTTACCCATTGTCTCTACGCGATAACCACTAATATATGCTTTGCCTGGATCAATGATTATATCAAAATTATTTGCTTCATTTGAAGTGCCGGCATCAACCCATTCAAAATTTTCATCAGAAAGAGTAGAAACTAAGAAAGGATCGAGAACATAATCTCCACTTTCTTCATATGTTCTTTTGGCAAGTTCATCTTCAATAGCTTTATATTGAGTTACTCTATTTTGCTTAAATGGTTTACCTTCAGAAAATTCAACAATAGAAAAGAAATCATTGTTTGCATCTGCATCTGTTTTGTCTAGGACTACAAGAGTAGGTACTAATTCGAGACGATCAGCACCAGGTGCAGTGTAATTAAATGTTCCTAAAGCATTATCAAGAAGAGATTGATCTTGATTGCTGTTCTTAATAATTTCTGTGGTATCAAACCCAACTACTTTTGCGTCAGGTGTATTTGAATACTTTTCAACAATGGTAAACTGATTTGCAACTCTTGAAAAATAACCTAATTGATATATTACTCCATTACTAATGGAGAAACCATATCCGGTTCCCACAGAAGAGTCTACAGTTGCAACTGTAACCTTAGCAAAATAATTTCTTGATTCTAAAGAAAGAGCACTTGGAGTGCCACTAATAGAAATAATAGTAGCAAAAGGAGGAACATAATATCCTTGGCCACCAGAAGTAACGGTAAGTGTTATAAGCTTACCTGCACCATCTGTGACGAGTGAGCCGGTTGCACCTGAACCAATTTTACTAATTAATCGTGCATTTGTTGGACCACTAGTTACTGTAATATTTTCTTCAGAAGCAAAAGTCCACTTTGCCGTATTTGCTGGGTTTGCGGTTAGGTCTGTATAAACTGGTCTTATTTTGAGAACAATTGCTTCAGCATTTGCTGTAGTATTTGCTTCTACAACTACAGCTTGAGCACCAGAAGTAGATCCAATAATTGTTTGGCCAGGAGAAAATGTAGAAAGAAGCCCTGAACTATTTGAGAATGTTTTACCTGAAGACGAATTTTGTACGCTTATAGCGCTTAAAAATAGTACTGAATCTGTATTTGAGAATCCTGTGCTTCCATTATCAATACCAACTTCATAAACTGATTCTTCTTTATTATAGATTATAATTTGGTCATTTGAAGAAAATGATGCTTCACCGGCAGTACCACTGTTTATATACTTTAAGTATAGAGTATTTAAATCAGGAGCCTGTGTTTCAAACCCAGTGTTGGATGCAATAACATACGCATGAACGTTTGTAGTTTCATTGCGTGCATATAGACCAGGATAACCTGCAACGTTTACTGGAGCTCCGGTATTGGCTTCGCTATCTTTGATTTTGATATATGGAATATTATCATGAAAAGTAAAACCACAACCATCAATTATTGTTCCGCGCTTAAAGATATTATCGCCAAACCGTTCAATCTGAGATTGAAGCATGGTTTGAAGCTGATTAAGTTCTCTAACCTGAACAGGAACTCCAGGCTTAAAAAGTACCTTATAGTAGTCATTGTTACCATCATAATCATCGAAATATGGTGGTGATTCAAGGTTTGTCTTAATAGGCATTTAGAGCTCCAAGATGATCTTTATTGTCTCTGTTTGTTCAGTTGAACGTGCAATTGGGTCCATGTTTTGAATGTATACTACATCGCCAGACCAAGGAACCAAGTCACCTTTATAAATGTTATTTATAGTTAATGTAGCACCGCTGTTTGCACCAGTAATAGTATTAGCTATTAAAAAGTTTCCTTGCTCTTCTGTTACATAAATTGTATTGTTTAAAGTATTAGCAGTATGTAAATATGCATTAGCAAGGAATGCTCCGGCTGTATCTTGAATTACTTTTTCATCTTCTATATAAGTTCCACTAATTGCAATAGATCCTTCATATCTTATAGCTTGAAGAAAAGTAGTATAAGGTTTAGTTGCACCGCTAATTTGAATAGAATCAATGTTTGCTGTTGCAAGAGATGTGTTGCCAATTACAAACGAGTTAACAGTAAAGAAACCTACACTATTTTGAACTTGAATTAAGTCAACATCAAAAGTATCAATAGTTCCAGATGCACCAACATTAGCTAAAAAGATTGTAGCAGTTGAATCTGTAAACAACCCATTTGACATTACGCTCATGGTTGTTGCATTTGCAATTGAACCAATTTTTGCTAACATTCTTCGTGAAGAAATAGGAGTTGTATTAACTACTGCAGATAAACTTGCGCCAGATCCACCAGTCGTGGTTACTCCAACTGATGGCGGTGATGAATAATCATATCCTGAAGAACTCAAAATAGCTGAACGTATAACACCATTTGCTGCATCAATTGTTCCGGAAGCATTAGAACTTGAGGTTGAACTACTAATCTGAACTGATTCATTTTCTACATAACAAAATCCATTTTCAACTATAGAAACTGAGGTTAATCCGCCAGTTGCATTTGTTGTAGCTAATCCAGTTGCAACATTCACAACAGAATTTACACCTTTGATGTTTACTGTTTGGTTATTTGTAAACCCAGCACCTCCATTAGGAACTGTAGCAGTGTATACTGCATTAGTTAATGATGCACTAAGTGGTGTAAGAGAATGTGTTTGTATTGATGTAGGAACTGATGTTAAATTAATAGCTGCTCCACTATTTGTTGCTGTCAATTGAATATGAGTAGCATTTGTTGTAATTATAAAATAAGAAGTATTATTAGTTAATCCACCTAAAACTGTGTTTCCACTATTTGCAATATATGTTACAATATCATTGTTAACAAATCTCGTTCGGTTTGTGCCAAGACCAATAAATCCATTAGCTGTAGAGTTACCTATTAAAACAGAAGTTGTATTACCATAGAAAGTTTGAGCTGTAGTATTAGAAAATAGAACTGTTCCATTTACGTAACTTGCTTGGCCTTGAACAGTTACTGTTTCATTATTGGTATACCCTTTTCCTCCGGAAGTAAGAGTAATGCTTGTAAGCCCACCAGTAGCATTAGTTGTGGCATAACCAGTAGCTGAAGAATTTCCGGAAGTTTGACCCGTAATTCCCAAGGATTGATTGTTTCTGAATCCTGATCCACCTGAGGAGAATGTAAGATTAGTAATACTATTGAACCTTACTTCCGTGATTGCTCCATTTACAGTAACAGCATATGCTACTGCGCCTGAACCACCGCCACCCGTGAACGTTAAGCTTTCGCCTGTAACGTAACCACTTCCACCTTGAGAAACAAGAATATTTGTTACTTCTGAACCTTTAAGATCAGCAATGTAAACATAATCATTTACTTTAAATGTGTCTTGAAGATTAATACTATTAGAAGTAATAGTATTACTTGTAGTATTAATTGTAACTAGTCCATCAATTTTAATTGGTCTTACTTGATAAAGTTTTTCATTTGCTGCAAATGTTCCAGAAATATTTCCAACCGTTAATCCTACATTTGAGAAAGCAGGATCTTTTATAATACCAATTACTCTATAATCATTTTCAGTAAGAATAGTATTAGATTCACCATTTGCAAATGAAACACTAATTCCTGCTCTTGAACCTCCAAGTTCAGCTTGAACATTTGCTCCATGCCCACCGCGTGGAGGCATAACAACCGCTAAATTGGCAGAATTGGAAATAGAAATAAGATTAGACACTTGAACGTTTGCAAATGCAAAATAATATCCAGCGCCTCTATTTAATATTTCAACTTTATAGATTGAATTACTTGCTGCGGTATTGACAAGTGCTCGTGCTTCAGCTTCGGCAGTTTGTTTTCCATCGCCAGTGATTAGAACTAAAGGAGAAATTTCATAAGTAGAAGTTGCATCTGGCGTAGTAGTAAATGCACTGTTGACTATGATCTGCTTAGTGTTACCAGAAACACGATAGCCATTTACTTTTCTATAACCACCTTTTCCTTTTCCTTCAGTGATCTTAATGATACAACTATAATATTGATTATTTGCAGGAGAAGCATCAGATCCTATGTTATATACTAAAGTATTACCATTTACAGCAACATCTTCAGTTCTAAACTGCCCACTATAAAAGTTATTATATCCGGCGCCATTGCTTGAAACTGTAATAACATCAATTGCGCCAAATATTGCATTTGCAGTGACATAAGTATCTTCAACTACCGGAATATAACTTGTAGTTGCAAACTTATCAAATATATCTTTAGTAATCGTAAAAAGATATTTCCACTGGTATCCATCTGAAGTTTCATAGATAATATCATCTGCTGCAGTTTCATTATAGTCAGGTTTAATTGTAGATGACGCACCATTGTTATTAAACAAGCATTTAAATACGTAATAATTGCTTCCAGCGCGCGATATTGTATAAAACATCTTTCCAAATAATTCACCATCTTGATCACTGTATTGCGTATAGACTGTTCCGGCTGTCCAATCATACCGTGGAATCATAACTTTAACATCATTACCGGTAATTTGTTTTCCAAATACCATCTGTCTATAAGCATCAATATTTAACGATTGAGTGCTATTATTTGGATACGCAACATTAGAATCACCACCAGTATATTCGGTATGTTTACCGGCAAACGCATAAAAAATGGTATTTGCGGGTTCAGTTAATGATTCAATAAACTGATTAACCGAATAGTTTTTAAAATTATTTGTGACAAGTTTATGTGTATTTGCTGCCATTTTTACAATGATTCTATTTTTACTGCGGTTAAATTAGCGGTTGCGGCAGTTGTATTATTAGAATACAATACTACTACACCATTGGAAGTCGAGTTAGCACTGAAAGTGCCTTGTGTATTTGAGATTACTAGTATATTTATTACTGATGCAATATTGCTGTCACTGATAATTTGTGTATTTGATGTTATTGATGTAGCATTAGCAATACTATTTGCACCAATAATTTGTCGATCACTTGCAAATGTTCCTACAACATCTTTGATTATTAAGGTTGTAGTGTTTGAAAGCACTACATTACCTGTTGCTGAATTTTGAGAAACTATCGAATTTATTACACCATATGAATTGGATGTGGAACCAAATACTTGTCTAGTATTAGCAAAATTACCAAAGATATTAACAACTTGAATTGCGGTTGAATTGACAGATACAACTTTACCGATTGCAGTATTTACGTTATATACATTAGCAGATACGCTTGAATTGTGTTTATATTGATAAACTAATTCGCCATTTGAGAAAGAATTAGAAACATTACTCAAGAATAATGTCTTTACTTGTTGATATACTGTTTGTGATGTTGGGAAAGTTGTTGATGTAACACCATTGGCAATTGCAGTAGTAGATGAATTAGAACTTGAAATTGTTGCATTATTCGTAATTGAACCTGAAGTAGTTGAGACTCTAATCACTGATGAATTAGATGCAATAACTGTTCCAATAAATGTTTCTGATCCAATCGAACCCTGATATACTGTTTCACCAGAGACAAATGACTGAGTAGTATTGCTTGGTAAAGCTATTGTTTTCATAATAACATCAATAAAAGGATTAACTACTATCTTACGCTGAATAATTGATTCAATATTTGAAGTATTTGCAAAAGTTCCTCTAGTATTTGATAAGTATAAAGTTGTATGAGTTGCGTTTGAACTCTTATATTGCAAATAACCAGATGCAGCATTTACTTGTGTATTAGACTGATATACTGTTGCTCCTACTTCATATGAAACCGTAGTATTGCTTAATACTAATTCAGCAGACGGATAATCTTTAGCATAACCAGTTGCGGTATTCACTGAACCATTTGTTTGATATACGAAAAGATTAGGCATAATCTCTTCAGTATTTGCTACGTTTTTAAATATTACATTAGCTGTTTTTAAATTAATGTTAGCAATTTCTATTGGAATTTCATTAATTTCTTCTAATAGTACTTTACCAAATACTTCTGTGCCAGCTACATGCAAAACTTTCTTAAACATGTCTGAATATTTTTCAAAAGGTAATCTTGAAATAATTTGATAAGAATATTCTTGATAGAATTGACCATCAAATAAGTTTGAATTTTGACTCAAGAATCCTTTTTGATTTCTAAAATAGCCTTCGCCTTTTCCTTGTTTTTCAAGAATCAACTTAGCTGTTCCAAGACGTAAACCATCTTGTGATATAAAATCTAAAACATCACCATTTGCATATCCAAAGCCAGAATCAGCTAAGTCAAGTGAAACTACGTAACCATTGGCAATAGTTGATTCAGCAGTAACGTTTGCGTTGATTCCTGACTTTGTATCATCATAATCAAATGCTACTAAGTTAGCTGAAACACCTGAAGATAATCCAATAACCATACTATTAGGTGTGACTTCAAAGAAATTTGCAAGGCTTAATCGTTTAACATATATTGTTGAATCATTTGCAATCCCATCAATAATTGCTTGGGTATTGACTGTTATGTTAGCAGTATTCACGGTGTCAACAATAGCGTTTGCAACGGTCAAAGTTCCTCTGATCAAACCATTTGAACTATTTGAAGACACTTGAAAATTAGAAGAAACAGAATTAATTGTGATTGATCCAACGCGTGTTGTTGGGTTTATAGAAACATTTTGAACAATTGCATTAGCAACAACTGTTGTACTATTAGCATATTGTTGAATTTGTTCATTAATCTGGAAGAAATTATAACTTACTAACGATACAGTCGCATTTGCGCCAGAAGTTGCACCTACTACTTTATAAATGCCATTTGAGAACCCGTTAGATACTGACCTAATAGTCATAGTTCCAACATTAGAAGTAATGACAGAAGTTTGCAAAGTACCATAACCAATATTTGCAGTGCCATTTGATTGATAAATTATTTCTCCAAGAGTGAAAGGAGCGGTCGCATCAGTAACAGTGAGTATATCTACATTACCACTCGTAGCACTTGATACTGTTAATATGTTAACGTTTGCAATGTTTCTACTTTGTTGAATTAATTCACCATTAGCAAAGTTTCCTGTTGCATTCATAACGGTAAAGATGTAATCATTTGCACCTTGTGCAACAATTGCAGGTTCAATTACTGCAACAAATGGATCAAGTGTATAGTTTGTGCCTTGACTAATACCAGTAATTTCAGTAATAGTACCAACTACTTTGCTTGAAATGTCTAAACAATCAAGAATAATTGAATTTATATTTCCGGCTGGAAATTTAATAAACCCATAACCATTTGAAGAAATGCCAGAACCGGTACCATCTAAGATAAATGCAGTATTTGTAAAATATACGTTTGCTGCATTGTTTGAAGAAATTAAATCTTGATTGACTACTACAGTTTCTTCAAATGATAAATCGCCAACTGAGAATCCGGCTAGAGAACCTTCACTAATAAGTTCGATATTTGCTACAGTCGATGAGCCAGGAATAATATTGATGACACCAGTAGCATTTGTAGATGATGTTCCACTTTGAATTGTGAGAGTTTCATTATCTATGTAATTAGATAATCCAGATGTAATGGTTACTCTTGTTAATCCACCAGTAGCATTTGTAGTAGCTGTGGCAGTAGCCGTACTAATAGTTGAAGTATCACCAATCAAAGTTAATGCTTGAGCATTAACAAATCCAGCACCACCAGTAGAAACAACTACAAACCCAGATGGAGTTTGAGCTCTAATATAATTTGATTCAAGTTTAGAAAATGCATTATCTATATCGTAAACCCCAATGGTTGTAGAAAATGAATTTACTTGTGCATATGTAGAAATGGAAGCTCTTGTGTATACATTTGCAACGGATGGTCGGAATATCCCATTAACATTAGATACTATTAATTCTAGATTTGCTGATGTTCCTATTACATCGTAGACTATGCCATTTGCCCATTCAACTGTTGAATTTCCTTGGTAAACTTCATCATTTATTTTAAATGAACCATGTGAATCATAGCAATATAAAACTACATTACTCGAAACACCCATAACATTTGCGGTTGCTGTCTTATCAGTAATGCTTGTAGCCGTAGCAAATGTTGCATTACCCGTTATATAGATTGTGCTTGTTCCAAGTTCAACATTTCCTCTGTTCGTATTGACTAATAACTCACCAGTTTTAGTTACAGTATTTTGAGTGACTGCTAAAATTCTTCCATTTGCTGCAAGTGAACCATTTGAATGGTATTTTTGAAATACTTCTTTTGAAGCAAATGCGCCAGTCATCGTTGTGAATATGATATTAGCTAAAGGTTGTGTAACTTTCTCAAATAGCAAATATGTGTTTGGAACAGAGGTATTTGCCATAATCACATTATTAACAACTAATACTCTCTCAGACACAATGACTTGAGCATTAGTAGAAAAACCCCAACCACCATCGACTAATGCAAAATTAACAACGCCTGTAACATTATCAACTTCTGTTACTCGACCTTTTGCTTGAGCTCCTGTAGTAATTGAATCAATATCAACAATATCTCCTACAGCAAATCCTGAACCACCTGCAATTACTTCAAACCTAGAAAGTGATCCAATGATTCTAGGTGAATCACTAAAATTGTTAGAATAAGAAATTGGTTCATGAATTTGGAAATCTTTATTGATGTTTGATATGAAAAAAACATCAATATTTTGAGAATTAATTCTTTTTCTAATTAATTTTTCAACGAAAGCCGTAGCGCCAGAAAGAGCTCCTGTAATCTGACTTCCTACAAAATTGATATTATCAGAATGACCAGTGATTTCAAGATAATATGGAGTTGTGTATTCACTAGCAGATAATCTAAAGATGTCATCTGCTGGAACATAAACTTCTGCAGGAATACCATAGACTAGTCTAAAAAATAAGTCTATAGATCTTTGAGATCCTTTAGACTTATAGAATTCTAATGCGTGCTTAATAAAAAGTTGTTTATTTGAATCAGTAGTGAATACAATATTCTTTAAATATTGTTCTTTAAATTGCTTTATAAAAATATCTAAAGTTCTATCAATATCACTATATTCTAAAAGACGGCGAGAATGATATAGAGTATTTCCGTTTTCTTCTAACCATTCATAATACGCTTTAACGAAAGCAATAAACAACTCTCCTTCTTCATTATAAAAAGAAGGAAATTGTGACTGGATTAGTGTTGATATATTTTTTTCAATATCTTTCATTATATACGAACCTGTTCAATTGCAATTTCAACATCGTCTGCAACTATTTGTAATATTGAATTCTTAGTTGAGAATATATCTTTAAGTAGAGGTCTAACATAGATTTTAATGCTTGAACCATAATATGATTGAATATTTAATCCAGTAATATTCAATCGTCCTGTTGTATAGTCAACGGTTCCAGCCGGAGCTAATTTCTCAATTGAAGCACCATCTGCTTTTACTATATTAAGATTACCCAATCCGTCATCTTGCAATCTAGCGACTTGATTTTGAAAATCAAAACTACTAGAAAATACTGGACTAGTACTTCTATTATTATGTCGCAATTTGCCGGAAGTACCACCACTCTCTAAGGCAAAATTAAAATCTAATACAATAGGAGTATTACTATTCAAAAGTGGACGTATCTTCTTAACTGCTTCAATGTCGGTTTCATTACCAACAATGTTTTCATTTGCATTATCAATAGCAGTGACTAATTGACTATATCTTAATGTTTTATTAAAATCATTTAGATAAGTAGTAGAATAAGTGCTAATGGCTGATAAAACAAATGATTTAATATCACCAGCTGACAAATCTGTAGTGTTAATATTGTAACGAACAAGACTTGAAATATAAACAAATGTCATTTCAGGTTCAATGATAATTGGTTCAATGGATACCGGGCATCTTGTCTTTAAGAAACTATAATACTCATCTCGTTTACTTGCTGGTAAGCCATCAACTTGATCAATGTCAACTGCAACAAACACCCGACCATATTGTGGAGGATCTACATCTTGACCACCATAAGCTGATACAGCAAGAACTTCTGGAAAATTAATTTTCAAAAGATTTTCATAATCTTCAGTAGTGATTGCTCTTTCCTGAGCTGTAAAATAACGTGGAGCATTAAATTTAACAGATTCAATTGATTCATTAACTGAACCACCTATTGCTGCAGCAACTGTGCCAACTTGAACGTTTGATAGTCCGCCAATAGCGCCGTCAGATATAAATTTAAATGCACCATTAGGAATTTCACCATTTGTTACACGATATTCACACAAGACAACAGCATTATCTTTTGGTTTTCTACCACTAATACCATCGCCAAATAAAACTTCATATTTTTCGTTTTGGGCAGCTTGAATGAAATAGATTTGAGAATTGCTAGTTTTATCTAATAGTGAAGTGGCTAAAGTATAGTGAATTGTATTGCCACCATTATCTTCAATAGAAGCAATGGTAATTGAATCCGTATCAATATTAGTGCTATTTAAAATGTATCGTTGAGTAGTATTTGCATAGTTGACAACAAAACTTTCACTGACATAATCGCCTTCGTAGATATCTACATTTTCCGCAGAATATGTTCCATTAGCTCCAGTAAGAATAACGTTCTGATCCGTAACGAATACAAAGTTATTAGAACCAACCCTAGAAGTAAACGAGGTGCCCTTTGGTGCAATGATTGATGTAACTGATGTGTTTCCACCATATACCGTAAGATCAACAATTGCGCGGGCAGATTTGAATGACCGTGGAACATAATTCAATAACTTAGCATGAGAGACTACGCTGTCACGTAATACAGCCGTATCCATAAACATTTCATTACCAATCATGTTCAAGTAAAAAGAGTTTGTATAAGTATTATATGAAAGTATGTCCAATAGAACGGACATATTACTTCCTTCAAAATCATAATCTTTAAAAATATCTTGTGATTTAAGATATGTTTTTAACTGAGTTTTGAATGAAGCAAAGTCAAGATTGACTAAATTTATACTGTTATTTGCCATTATCGAACTCTTGATAGTTGAACGGTGAAAGATACAGGCTGTTGACTATTTGAGATGAAAAACTTAATAGTAACTACTAATAAATTTTGTTCTATATACGGAGTTACTATTACTTCTAAAAGTCCAGCTCTTGGTTCATATCTTTGAATAGTATTTTCAATTACTGTTTTTAAAGCAGATACTGATGCTGGAGTGAGTGGTTCAAAAAGTATCTTGTTTATCTCACAACCAATGTCTGGTTGGAATAGTCTTTCATATTTATTCGTAAATAAAAGATTCCTAATGGATCTAATTACAGCTTTTTCATTGATGTTTTTTACTAATTGCAAATTATCCGGATGAGCATCCAGATTCACAAAAAAATCACTGAAATATTCAGTTTTTGGAAATACTGTAGTTTTTCTATCGGGAAAAGATATATCCATAGTAGTTCTTTTTATTCCTATTTATACCCGCGGAATAGCAGAAGCAACCACACTCGTTGCTTCATTTACCGCATCTTGAACAGTTGGAATTGGAATACATATTGGAGAAAATATAGCTTTAATTATATCACCAATCACGGGTAAACTTGTAATAAAATCCCATATTGTCTTATACAGAAAATTGTAAATTGAATCAATCATATTATTAACTTGCATCAGCAATTCAACACTCATCATTTTCACCGTATTAAACATATTGTCTATTGCTTTAAATAGCCATCCCGTAAGACTGCCAAAAGATAATCCATTTAGTAGATCAGAAATTTTCATTCCAAAATTCATCATTTTTCTAGCAAGAGACATCACCTCATTAAATCCTCCTATTACCATATTCTTTAAATCAATGGCTTTAGCAATTGCAAACAATTTAATTTTTTCATAAAGCTTATTGACTATTTCACCAATAGATGGAACTTGAGGAAGAGTAAAACTAAATAAGCCTAAAGATATGCTATCTAAAAAGTCAGTAAGTATACCTACCAAATCCATGATTGGCTTTAAAATAATGTCTTTGTATTGTTTTAGAATCATTTGAAAGATATTAGGTAAAGAAATGTCAGGAAGATTCAAATCAATATAAAATGGTTTTGGAACAAAACTCCAAAGAACATCTAAACCATTGTCAATTGCTTCTCGTATTGCTTTGTAGATTTCTTTAGGAGATATTCCGCCAACAATAATATCGTAAATGGATATTCCTAATCCTAAAATCTTTGGAAAGAATGAACGAAAAAGATTACTAAGCCCAACAAAATCAAGTATCTTTTTAACGCCTTTAATGATTAGATCAAAAAAAGACATATCATTTAAATGTGATAGTAAATGACAAACTTCCATGTTAACGCTGCTGATATAAGATCTAGTTCTTTCAACTAAATTACCTGCAGCATCAACAATATCTTCAACTGTCGAGAACATCTTTTCTTGGAGGGTTCCAATGATGTCTGGAACTACAATTCGTGAGAACAGAGGAGGATGCGTTAAACTATCTTTGATTTGATCATATAAAGAATCAAACCCACCAAATGGTCCATTCATACATACGATAACCATATCAACCTCCGTTTATACTTACTTCAGGAGCTTGAAGTGTTATCTTAGTATCTGAATAGATTTCTGCTTCTCCTTTTACGATGATGGTCGACTTACCTTCAACGAAGACTTTTTCATCTTTAAGAGTAACGTTTGTATTGTTACCTTTAATATGAGTAGCCTGACTGCCATCTGCGGAAATCTCAATGTATGTTCCAGATGAATGATAAATGTGAATTCTATTTGCACCAGGCGTATCATCAAATTCAATAGTGTGCCCAGATATAGTTCTCATTACATGATTGTAAGGATACTTAGCAGCATATGTTGGTTTTGGTTCTTTGAACGTTACGCCAGGGTTAGCAGAACTTTCATAATCAATTTGCGTTTTTGGTATGTCATTTACTTCTCTAGCAAGAGCATTGACATCACTCAAATTTGGATCATTGTTATTGTGTTTAGAAATTGATCCAATTATCATTGGAATATTTCCTTCAGTTCCTGTTAAAAAGAAACCAAAAACTTGTGATCCATTGAGAAGTCCGTTAGGCGAAATTCCAATGCCATAATAACTTGCGCTTTGCACTGGGCTTATTGGTCGAGCCCAGATTAAGTTTTCAGTATAGATTCCATCTTGTAATGCAGGAATTCTTACTTTAGCCCTACCTAGTTTTAGAGGATCATTGATGTCTTCAACAGTACCTATGAACCATCGAAGAAGTCCATTTCCTCCCAAATCATTTAAACTATTCATAGTATAGTTTCTCCATATGCTGGTCGTATTAACTCTAAAGACATACGATATGAAAATGAAGCATTTCCTTGAACGCTTATCATATGTCTAATCTTTGAAATTAGAAATTTCCCAGACATATATTTACTATAGTTAACTTTTTTCATATCTTCTACATCACTACTTGCTACTGGCAACTGCAAATCAACTGTGTCTCCACATGTCAATGCTGCATCACCATACACATATATTCTCGTTATATTACTTGTGCATAAATTAATATAAAAATCTCTTAAAGGTTGTTCATATGAGAATGTTTCACCTTGAGTAGAATCCCATACTGTATACACCGTGATTGCTGGATTTTTACTATTATCAGTAATGAACGTAGAAAGATGAGGAGAAATATTGACTCCAGCGCCTCTAAGGAATGCTTCAACGTTTGGTTTAGTTACAAACTCAGTTACAACTCCAGTCGCAATGTCTAATCGTTTATGAACAGTATGTAAACCACCTGATGCAATGATGTCTGTTGCGTTATCTTGAACTATTCCCTGATAACCTAATATGTTTCTAAATCTTGCAACTGATGGATCATCACCTAATTTAAGAAAAAACTTAGCATCTGCCGGACCTTTGATATTGCTTATCAACCATTCAAGCGTCACAAAATGAAACCCATGTACATTTTCAAAGAAAAGAAAAGTATTGGATATATATGATTTAGATATTGCTTTCTTTCTTAAGAAATCTATTGCTTTTAACGGTTTGAGATTTAGAACTTGAATAGACTGAGTGCCTTTAGTATTATCTACTGATACTTTTTTATTGGAGTTTAAATATGTTTTTACAAATCGAGGAATTGCTTTAGAGATCTCTTCTCCAGTAATTGCTTCTGTCACAACTTGGTTTGAATGTTGAATAACTTCTTCGCTTAAGCACTGTAAAACATATTTAGAAGTTTTAAGTTGATTGTCATATGTACGTAATCCAATCTCATTTACAATAAATTTTCTTTTCACACTGCCTTCAAGCTTAGGAGTAGAATATTCCATTTCCAAAAATACTTTTTGTCTAAGTAATGGAAAAGTTTCAATGATATTGATCTGATCAATCATTTGAACATCGCAACTTACAAGCGCATTGAATATTGATTCATAAATGTCAATGCTGGAAACTTGAGAGATTATACTTTGTTTAGTTTTTCCATCATAAGATATGACATTAATTGCAGTTATTAATATGTCATAATTTAATTCATTATTATTAGCCATTGATCAATTGCCTAAATTGAGAACTTACAATATCGGTGTAAGCTTTATCCAGAACATTAATATTCTTTTTCTTTGTGTTTAAATCTAATTCATAATCATAATAAGAAATTGGTGTGAAGTACACAAACTCGTCGTCTGATATTGGAGTGCTTATGGTCGTTACATCTTGAACAGTTGCAACTGCGCCTGAATCATTACCAGTAATATTATTAGCATTAATAGTTCCAGTGATATGTTGTATTGTTAACATAGATGAATTGCTAAATGCAACGAAAGCTGTTCCTCCACTTGTGCTTTGAGTTACTTTTTCACCAGTAACGAAAGTGGTGTTAGTCGTTAAAGTAATATTTGCACTAATTATTTTATTTGTTGAAATCACAATATCTTCTTTAGACCTAACGTATTCATAAGGATTACCATATAGATCTAAAACAGGAGCCCAATACTTTTTACGTGAACTCGGTGTAAGATTATTATATTCAGACACATCTAAAATAGAATCATCATTATAATAATTGGTATGATAGAAAGCAATATCTCTTTGGGCCTTATGCAATGAACCATATTTCTTTTCAATGTAACGATCAAAATCAATTTGACTTAAAGAATAATCAAAATATGGATCTATTACATTATTGATATGATGTAATATCCAAACATCATCTGAATCTTGGTAATAGTCATATGCAATATGTTCAATTTTTTGTCCTTCATTCATGGTATATGGGTAATACTGAGGTGTATTACTTATCTTAACACGTGAAAAAATATTCCGTGCAAGATTATTAGCATAAGATATGATTGGAAGATTTGAAAAATATTTCATGTTTTAATTCCTAACCAAGAGTCATGCCTGGTGTTCTACGATTTAATCCTGTTGAAAAGACAGATTGTGCTTCTCTACTTTCATTTGTATATTTAGGAAAAGCTTCTTTAAATTCTTCAACCGACAGTTCTTCATTTTCAAAATCTGTCTTAAATAATGGTCTAATTTCTCCAAATACTAAACCTAATCCAATAGCGGTTGGATTTTTATCAGTATGAAATGATAATCCATAAGGAGCATAATCAATATTAATTCCAGTTAAAGCGCATTCTAATATTGGAAATTGTTTAGATAGACTATCAGGATAAAGTTTTATTTTACATAATTCTGGATATGTTAGAAATGCACCAGTCTGTGATGTTGGCTTAGATAATGTTCTTCTTCTAATTTGATTAGTAATACCTTTAATTAAACTCATTTCTTCTGCTGATTCTGGAACAAATATCCATGAAAATTGGAATGCTCTAAGTTCTGGGCCAACATAAAATGCTCCAGGAAAAGGGTTTAATGCATATCCAAGTGCACCGCTTATGCCTGCAGCTAAGTTATTTCCAAGAAGTTTAGACCCATAGGTGGCGGCGGCATAGCCAATCCCTTCAGCCACTCCTAATGCAGTGCCCATACTACCTAACTTTTTTGCAACATCTCCAGCAGAACCAAAAAAATTAGAAACAGAACTATAATCTATTTTTTGGTTTGTTCTAGTAACAGCATCTATTCCTAATCCAGTCAAACCAAAATTAGCATTCTGCCAACCTAAATTTTGTGAATCAGATAATTGTGGAGGTAAAGGTAATTGAACAATATACGTAGGCTTAAACCGAGAAGGCATAACATTACTATCACCAAAATATGGTCTTACATATTCACCAAATTGAAATTCTATTTTATAACTGCTAAAAGATAAATCTGGAGGATATGTTTCATATTGAATTCCAGACGTTTTGCCAGCATTCATTTCTTTATCAATGTTTCTAACAGGAGGTTTTGGATCATTTAATCTGTTAATTCCAGAACGATCTATTTGATCATTTTTAATTCCATCACCTATTCCACTAGAACTTAATGTAATTGTACAATGTTTCTCACTTGTAGCTGAAGTAAATATGCCAAGGATATCTCCAACAGCTCCAGAAACACCATCAAATAAACCACCTACTGCTTTTGATGCACCATCTAATAGACTTCCTGCCGCATTAGTGACACCACCAATGACGCCATTAACCGCTTTATTTGTATAACTACTTACTGACATTTATGTTTTCCTATAAATACGATTATGAGTTATAAAGGTTACTTCAAAGCAAAATATCCAAGTAAATATAAAGGCAACCCGACTACTATTATTTATCGGTCTTTATACGAACTAAAGCTAATGACGCACTTGGATAAGAATCCAAACGTGTTGGAGTGGGCATCAGAAGAGTTCTTTATACCTTATAAGTCTCCAATAGACGGAAAAGTTCATCGTTATTTCCCTGATTTCTGGATTAAAAAAAGAAACACAGAAGGCATAATTGAAACCGTCGTGGTTGAAGTCAAACCTTATATTCAAACCATTCCTCCAGTTCCCAAGAAACAAATAGACAAACGGTACTTAACTGAAGTACAGACTTGGGGTGTAAACCAAGCAAAATGGGAATCCGCAAATAAATATTGTAATGCAAAAGGCTGGAAATTTTTAATAGCTTCAGAAAAAGAACTTGGGATTAAACTCTAATGGCAACTCCTCTTGATTGGTTTAAAGATAAAGTAGAAGAATTGAAAAGTATCTCTGCTCCTGGAAGCATGAAGCAGGGTAATATTAGAAATGGAGTAGGCCAAATGTTCTTATTTGGCTATAACCCAAAGCACGCCGCTACTCTTAAGTACTATGATACTTTGCCATTAGTGTTTCCATTTAGAATTGAAACTACTGGATTCTATGGATTAAACTTACACTATTTACCATATGCTTTAAGATCAGGTTTAATTAACAGTTTGTCTTTAAACAATAATAAGAAAGACAATACTACACGAGCCATAAATATAATGTCTGCTAGTTTCTTTGAGCCGTGCATAAAACATTATTTATTTGGTCATGTAGCATCAAAGATGATGTACATCAATCCCGATGAATGGGAAAAAGCTATATTGCTACCAATAGAAGCATTTAGAAAGTCCAACAAAACAGCAGTCTGGGCTGAAAGCAAAAAGAAATTAGGAATACGATAAATGGCAACAGGTAATGAAATTTTAGATGCAACTACTCAAAAAGCCGTAAGAGAAGATCAATTACGCGCATTATATTTTGAAGATGCAAAAACAGGAACTGGCGAAATAACCACTGAGCAATTTAGATCGGCATATGATAAAAAAGTATTTGAAAGAGGAGCAACTCCTACGCCTCTTCCATATGATCCAGTAGATCCAAATAAATTTAGAATAAGCAAATTAAAAGAAACTCTTTCAAAGGTTAATGTTCAAAAGACAAACTTATTCACTGTAACTATAAAGAATAGCAATAGATTTATAAGTAACTCACGATTTAAAGAACAAGATTTAGTATTATTATGCCACGATGCAACATTACCTGGCGTTGGTCTTTTTACTACAAACGATTATAAAAGATTTGGTGTAGGATTTCAAGAACAAGTTCCATATGGTGCTACTTTTAATGAAATCTTTTTACGATTCATAGGTGATGGTCAAGGGCATGTATTAAATTTCTTTGAGACATGGATGAATAAAATTGTAGCGTTTTCAAATGCGCATGATATGTCTGCTATGCAACCTACAACTAGCAGTGCAACTTTATGGGAACCGGGTGAAGTTGCTTATAAGAAAGAATTTCAAACCGAAGTAGTAATTGAAACATATAATACAGCCGGTGGCACTATTGACAAGTATACATTATATAAAGCTTTTCCAGTAGCTTTACGTGATGCAGAATTATCTTGGGCCGCAGAGAGTCAAAACAGTTTAATGTCAGTCATATCTCAATTTTCGTTTTTGAACTGGAAATCAGAAAGATTTGATACCGCAAATATGATTAAAGCACAACTTCCAGGATTAAATTTCATACAAAGCCTTTTAAAACTTGGTTCAATTTATTCTACCTTTTCAGCTATTGGTGTTCCTAATAGCATAGCCGATATAATTCAAACATATAATAACGTAAATATTATTGGACGTAATTCCAGAAGTATTTTTTAATTTGGAGTGAGATATGCAATTACCTAAGATTCAAACACCGATATTTAATATTGAAATACCATCTATTAAGAAGACGAAGAAGTTTCGGCCATTCCTTGTGAAAGAAGAGAAGATACTTTTGCTTGCGCAACAGGGAAATGACAGTGATCTTTTAGATGCGATTACGCAGATCATTAACAATTGTTGCTTGGAAGATCTAAACATTTCATCACTTGCCAGTTTTGATTTGGAATATATCTTTTTGAAGTTAAGAGCTAGATCTGTCAATAATCTAGTTGAACTTAAATACAAAGACAAAGAAGATGATAAAATTTATACTTTTGAAGTTGATCTAGATAACGTTGACATTATCTATGATTTAAACCATACGAATAAGATTAAAATCAATGATCAATATACAATTCTAATGAAGTATCCTGGGATTGATCTTCCTGATCAAATTAAAATGGTTTCACAGGATGATGTGTTTTATAAGATGATTGTAAATTGTATTGATAAAGTTTATAATGATAATGAAATATTTAAGATGAATGAGTACTCATTTGAAGAAGCAAAGAATTTCATCGATAACTTAGACGTTCCTACTTTTGAGAAGATACAGCATTTCTTCAATACAATGCCTAAATTACTACATAGACTTGAATATGTCAATTCTAATGGAACTCCTAGAGTAATAGACATACAAGGAATCAAAGATTTTTTTATGTAGCGCTGAGTCATACCACGCTGAATAATTACTTTACGTTAATATTCGCTTTGGCTCAGCACCACAAATATTCTATATCAGAGATTGAAAACTTGATTCCATTTGAAAGAGACATTTATGTCGATATGTTATTAGACTTTTTACAAAAAGAAAAAGAAAGACTCAATAATCAATAGAGGGCAATAAATGTCGAGTGAAGTCTTAGAAGAAAAGATTGATCTTGATGGGGATGGAAAAGTGAGTAATAAAGAGATTAATGTAGTTGAAACTAGATTTAAAAATAGACGTCGAATGGCGTGGTTAGCTATGGGCGCTATGGTTTCTTTTACTGCAATTTTACTCACTCCTTATATTGACAATGAAAGAATCAAGGTATTAGATGGTGTGTTTGGTGCTTTCTATTTAGCTATGGCTTCTGTAGTAGGTGCTTATATGGGATTTACTACTTGGGCTACTAAGCAATGAATGAAACACAACAACAAGTTCAGCAATCAGTATACAATTCAGGGATAGTTGGAAGTGCCATCTCTGATAATGTAAATGAAACTAAAACGTTATCTCAAGTACAAGCTCAAGGATCCCAAGGTCAAACCGCTGCTGTTCCTGTTGAAGTAGTTCAACCTTTAAATAGTGACGATATAGCTCTACCACAACAGAATTCAAATGCCGTAGATAACACTGATTATTCAAGTTTCTTTGAGTTGATGTCATCAACACTAGATGCAGTTAATACAAATATTGAAAACCTTTCTTCAGTCATTACAGATGTAATTGATATTCTGTTTCCTACTAAGACAGCGCAATCTAGATCAGCAACTAATCCTATTGAAAAAATATCGAGCACCAATCAAACAGATTCTACGGGCGGATTAGGTTTATTAGGATCTATTGCTGCAGGAGTTGGCGGCGCAAGTTTATTGAGTACGTTGTTTGGTGGAGAAGATAAAAAAGAACCACCTCCATCAAACGCACCAAAGACTCCACCTACAAATGCGGCAGGAAGCCCTCTAGGTTCACCAGAGACTCCTGCTGATACATCAACTAATACACCACCATCAGCATCTTTAGAAACGCCATCAACTACTAAAACAACTGCAACTACAACAGAAAAATTAGGTGGCGCTGCCGCCGCTGCTGTTGCAGGAAAAGCTTTAGAAAAAGTTCCAATGCCTAATGTTAAATCGCCTGCGTATGTGCAAAAAGTAGGCAGTGCAGTTCAAAAAATCCCAGGAAATGGAATAGTTTCAAAGGGATTAGGATTTATAGGAAAAGCAGCAAGCAAAGTTGCTCCTTTCTTATTGCCACTTGAAGCATATACTCGTATAGATAATGGTGAGAGTCCATACCGAGTAGGAGCAAGTATGGTTGGCGGACTTGCGGTTGGCGCAATTGGAAGTTTAGCTGGAACGTTTACGGCTGGTCCAGTTGGATCAGTTGTTGGAGGTTTAGGCGGATATTTTGCAGGTGAGAAAATAGCTGAAGAATTGTTTGATAGTAGTGATATTGGTAATAAATTGAATCAAAAAAGTGCAGGAGCTTCAGAAAACAATAAGCCAGAAGTGAACAATATAACTTTACCACCACAGCAAATTAGTCAATCTGCGCCTGCTATGCCACAACCACAAACTTCTTCACCGAGTGTAAGTGATGTTCCAAGCTGTGATAGATCATTACCAGAAACTTTAGATTGTAAATTCTAATGAACATATCACAAAGTTTAATTGATACTCTAGAGACAGAACTTAGTCGTCTTCAATATCTTACAAAAGATTTATTGGATTCTGTTAAGACTAAACTTATTAATATAAAAGGTATTCAAAAAGAACAAGAATATGAAGCTATTCTTGAAGAAAGAAAGCAAAGACCACAAGCAATAGCAGAAAAAACTAGTGTTGAAAAAGAAGAATCCTCATTATTAAGTAAGTTATTGTTGGGTGGTGGTCTTGCTGCTGCAGGAATTGGTGGTAGTTTATTTTCTGGAAATACTGAAGCAAGCACCAATCGTGATTTTAAACGCAATGATAACCCGGCACCAGGTACTAAACCAGCAAAAGAATTAACTCAAATAGCCATATCTAAAGAAGTTACTATTGAGGGTAAATCATTATTAGATGCAATTTCTGTGAAAGAATCGCAAGGAAGATATGATATTATAGTAGGTATGGGATCAGAACAAGGATTAACTGAGGAAGATAAAGCAGCAAATAGGAAAAAAGGCTATGAAAGAGCTCCAGCCACATTCAGTGATTTTAGTAAACATCCTGGAATTATTGGGATGCGAACTGATAATGGACCTAGTACTGCTGCTGGAAGATACCAATTTACAAAGACTACTTGGGAAGGATTAGTCAAAAAACATCCTGATTTAACCGATTTTTCTCCTGAAAATCAAGATAAAGCCGCATGGTATTTAGCTCAAGAAGAGTATTTAAAAGATACTGGTCAAAATTTACAAGAAGATTTGGAAACAGCTGATGCAAACACGTTTGCTAAGATAGAAGAATCTTTAAAAAATCGATGGACTTCTTTAACTGGTGGAATTGAAACAAAACAAACCAATGAGGGCTTTAGGCAAGCTTATACTGATGCTCTCAAAGTGCAACAGCAAACGCAAACTGCTGAAGCTTCAGAAATAGAAAATCCTCAAGCAAACGTTGAGCCTGTACGTGAATCACCAACCAATAATAATAACGTTAAGCAAATAGCCGAATCTAAACAAAAGCCAAATGTAAAAACAATAACAAATAACATTACACGTGAAACTATTGTAACACAAATAGCTCAACAAACTGTGTCAGGTTCTGATACAACTGTGTCAGATTCTTTACCATCTCCAGATAAATTAAAACGTCAATATAGAAGTCTTGCATAAGAATAAGGGGACCGAAGTCCCCTTATTACATTCGACTATTAAGTCTTAGTCTTCTTCAGCAAGTTTCTTAAAGAAGTCCAAACCATCGTCATCTTCCTCAGAGATATTATCGCTGAAAGGAGTTGCTTTATGGCTCTTAGGCTCTTCAAACTTCATGCTTTCTGCACTGGCAGACATCTGAGGACGTTCTTCAAAAGCGTTGTTGTTCCAACCAAGAACCTTATGTAGACGAGCCTTTAGTTCGTCATAGGACTTAAAGTTAGAGGGCTGGAGGAAAGCCTGTAAAGAATGTTCCTTGTGCCATAGTGCCTCAAGATCATCGTCATCACCAGAGATAGGTGCACGATTATCAAATTCAGACTTGTCGTAATTACGATAGCCTTCAACCTGACGAATCTTAAGCTTGAAGTTAGCGCCTTCCCACATATCAAATGGGTTGATTGGTTCTTCATCCTGGAACTGAGGGCTCATTAGATCATTGAGTTTGTCAAAGATCTTCTTCCCATATTGATATAGAAAGACCTTACCTTCGTTTTCTGGATGAGCTGGGTCCTTAACCACAAGGATGTTGCTGATGTAATGAAGACGACGCTTCTGTTTACGAACAATTTCTTTGTTCTCATCAACACCAGTATTCCAAAGTTGAGTGTTATACTCTGAAATTGGATCCTTTTGACCTAGGGTCGTCAAAGATTTTTCGATGTACCATCCGCCTGGACCTTGGAACCCATGATCCCAGATACGAACAAAGGGAGTATCTTCACCCTTAGGGGCAGGAAGGAATCGAATAACAGCATAACCATTGCCAGCCTTGTCGACATCAGGTTTCCAGAACCGATTGTCTTCCTTGGATTCAAAGTTGCCCTGCTTGTTTAGGTCATTGGCAAGCTTTTCAAACTGAGACTGACGATTGTTTTTGAGTTGTGCAAAAGAAGTAGTCATATGTATTTCTCCGTATTAACAATATATTTTACAGTGTGTCCACATTCACATAATATAGACCTATTTATTCTACCACATAAAGAATAATAGTTACACAAATCTTTGCTTCAAGATTTGCTTACATCGGTCCCTATCATACTTAATGAATGGCTTATACTTCATACACTTTTTATAAGCACCAGGCCAGATTACTGGGTCTGTGATGTGCTTGTTCCAATGACCAAAGAAGTTTAAAACATCATTACATATGATAAGAGTCTCGATACAAATCTCCTTACGCATAAAAAGTTTGAGTAAGTAGGGATACTCATTGTCTTTAATGATAAGGTTCTCATTCAAATCATCGTTTAGTTTAGCGATGTCTGATTCAAATATGTAAGAGATAGATTGTTGACGCTTAAGCCATTCAGTAAAGATCTGATCTGACTCAGATGTCAACATATCTCTTACCCAGATATTTTCATTCTCAAGCATATTAGAAAGAATAAATCCTTCAAGATCTTTCTTCTTTGAAAGCTTATGGAACATATACTTGTCCTTACGCATTTCAAAAGAAGAGATCTTTGCAGTTATCTTTCCACCATACTTAAAATAATCATATCCATCTTTATTGAAGTGTTGCTTCAATGCAAGGTATTTTTGAAAAGCAGTAAAAGCATCCATTAGATAGGCAACTTTGCACTTCGTGGAAGATAGTTCATTTCTTCCGCTTCATTTTGAATTTTAGCCTTGATCTTACTTGAGCTTTTAATTAATGATGCTGCGGTTTCAATTTCAATACCGTTTTTTTCACAATAGAAGATAACTGCATCAATATAATCAATCTTTGATTTCTTTACTAGATCATCTATCTCTTTAATGAATTCGTGAATAGGTTTAACTGAATTTACTTTTAGTGTATTCATAGTTTGTAAAATATATGTTTCCCAATGATTACTGTACGTTTAGTACGTTTAGCCCAGGTTGGTCGAATATCTCGCCTATGAAAATTTGTTGCACCTTTAGTTACGTCATGCATTACTTCATAATTCATTAAAACATCTTTAGCAATTGAACGACATTTCTTATAAGTATAAAGATCGGTTATTCTTACTTTAGAACAAGTCCAAGAAAACTGACAATTTCTACCACTTCTTTGGTGAACAATTCTGCAAATTGTATTTGGATATTCGTCTTCTTTTAGTCTGTTTAGTGTAACAAGTGCAACAGCTTTTTTACCTATATCCTTTTCATTTCTCGCTTCAAAATAAATGTTATCAGTTAAGCACTTTACATCTTTTTCGTTTAAGACTTGAGTATATGGTTTATAACCTACTATTGCTTTTGGTTGAAGTATATCAACCTTTTCTATGGTTGGTTGAGGTGGAGTGCATATCATGATCATGCACATGAATATTTCTATGAACATTTATGTTCTCCTTATTTAAGGGAGAGGACAAGTTTGTCCTGTTAAAAGGATCACTTAAACATAATAAACGCTTGCAGGTTTAAATGGTGCTGGCGGAGAGAATCGAACTCCCGACCTGAGGTTTACAAAACCCCTGCTCTGCCTGCTGAGCTACGCCAGCATATTGTAGTATTATATATTATCTCTTAAATTAGGTACATAGCTTAATGTACAATTTTTCACTTAATTTGTATGCTTCTTTTTCCCAAGGAAATTTCAAAATTACTTTAATATCTTCTGATTCTTCAAAGATTTCTGATTTCCATTTCACTTGACCAGATGAAAAATCTTTCATTTCATTTAATAAGTATTGTTTTATATGTATTAATTCATGTATGAGTGTTTTTTTGAATGCTCTTGGACAAAGATTTTCACTTAAAATTATTGAAAATTTTCTTGGATTAACATTCTTATCATTCCACCAGCACATTCCCCAAGCATTCTTATCTGATAAGAATTGATCATCAAGTCTTATTGAAATTGATGTATTGTCAAGCACTCTTTTGCTTGTAACTAATGTTTCTAAAGTTAGAATACATAAATCTTTAATTTGCTTCTTTAATTCTTGATCTGGGCACTTATAGATACGTATATTCATAGTTGCTACCTATGATAGTTATAGAATATGCTTCTTACTTTTTCTTCATAATCAGATGTAGACTTAATAAAATATTGCGGTTTCTCGCCTTCTACTGCAATGAGAATAACAATCCTTGGAACTTCTATTTCCTTTAACTCTCGAATCATCAAAGAGTACGTGGTGCACTGTAAGAAGTAACTCTCGATATCTTCTTCAGTCTTTAATCGACTTGATGTCTTAAAGTCAAGAATTGCATTCTTTCCGCCAATCCGACAAAAAACATCAGATCTTCCTGCAGTCTTTAGATCATGAGAATATAATGGTATCTCATTTCCATATACTACTTCAACTGCATCAATATATTTTTGAATAGACTTAAAAAGTTCAACTGTTAATGGCATTTGCTTTTGAGCAAATGATTCATCATTTAGCATATATTTTTCACACATTGAATGAAGTAAAGTTCCTCTATTTGCAGCGCGTGTAGAAATCTTTTGAGCTTCTGCTTCACCTACACGCTTTCTCCATTCAAACAATTTACGTTTATCAAGACTATTACCCAATACAGTTGTTACTGATGGGTAGTTTTCACCGGTTGGCGTCTTATAGAATCTTTTATTGTCTTCGTTAAAAGATTCTAATTCAGTAAATTCAATGTCTTCACGAAGAAACGTTTTTCTTTCAATATCAATATCATTAAACAAGTCAATTTCCTTAGGTTATTCCAAGTTCATGTTTTGCAATTATGTACGATTTAACTAATCCAGACCTTACAATGTCTTCGATACCAAATTCAATGTGTGTAAATCCATTCATTTTATGAAGCACATCTATAAAGGTTATTAAACCATTTCTATCATTTTGATAAATCAAGTCTGATTGACGATAATCTCCACATAGCATTATTCTACAATTATTTCCTAAACGTGTAATGACTGAATCTAGTTCGTGAAATGTTAAGTTGTTTACTTCATCCACAATAACGATTGTATCATGAAAAGTATTTCCACGAATAAATGATGTCGTTGTAAAGTCTATTATGTGTTTAGTTTTTAAGATTTCATATGCATCACCACGGCCAAACAAATCAGAGCAAATGCCTTGATACGGTGCTTCATATACTTTGGATTTGTCTTTTATAGACCCAGGTAAGAACCCCATGTCTCGTGTTGGGACTACGCTTCTGACGATTAAGACGTGCTTGTAGTAAGAAGCTTGAGTGAATAATTCTCTTAGAGCAAGATATAAAGAAATGTATGATTTACCAGTTCCTGCTAACCCATGTAACAATAAGTTTTGACCTTCTTTCCAATTTGAAAAAGCAATAGATTGATTTTCTGTAATTGGTTTTATAGTTCTAAGCGATAGATTCTGTTTTTGTACTACTGAGGATGTAGTAAACTGATCTTTTATTTGTTGACTTCTCTTTCTTTTCTTTTCTGATTTACTAAAATGTATTAATTGTGCTGCGTCGGTGAGCTCGTTTAATGTCTTTGAGTTTATCTCTAAAAGCATCGTCGGGTTTCCTCAACCCCATCCGTATTGAATCGCCAAATGCAACCGGCTGGAGTACTTGTTGTAATTGTGGGTTTTGCACAAGAAACTCATCCTTTTTTGCATACGAACTAAAGAACTGTTCAAACATTTCTTCAGTCTCACTATTACGAAATGTATAGGTTGGCATTATTCGTCCTCAGAATACTTAATAAGTTCTGGTAAATTAGTGGATCTCAAAGCGTTATGAAAAAGTTTTTCTTTTCTTTGTTTAATTTTTGGCAAACGCTTTTGTTTAGCTAAACGTTCGAGAGGATCATAATCTCGGTTTCGACGTTGTTCTTTATATGATTTGCTCATATTATACTTCTACTTCCTCCTGTGGACCTAAAACTAGTTCTGGAAATGCTTGCATTACAAGTTTCTTATTAAGGTTTTTAAATGGCATCTTTCTATCTTTCATGGCCATTAGAAGTTCAGCATCTTTAGGATGAACGCTTTCTAATGTTTGAATGAAAAGAAATTCTCGTCTAGCTTGAACTAAATTTGGATTACCGCCCTCTATAAAAAGATATAGCTTTCTAAGTTCAGTAAGCAATCGTCCTTCAGCATCTAAAAATTCACATGGCTTATACGGTGCATCACCTTCTGGTAAAAGCCATTTAATCTGAGAATGATATGTATAATGAAATATACACTTAAAAGCTTCTGCGTATCGATTGGTTCTTAGAGCTTCAATTTTTTCTTTATTGGTCTTAAGCTCAGAGATTTCTTTTAGAATTTGGTATAGTGATTTATGCATGATTAACCTTTAAAAGTCATTAATAGATTCCATCAACACTTTCAGTTTATTCTTGATGAAGTAATTAAACAATTTGGATCTATCTTTTCCGGCTTGATGTTCATATTCAGCAATAATTTTCTCACGAATAGTTTGTGGAGTTTTACTCAAATCAATTAACGTTTCATTTCGTTTAAAGTTTCTGAGCATCTCTTCGTTACAAAATTGTTCTACTGGAAGTAAAAGCCATTCATTAAGATTCTTCTTCATGATTGGTTTCTGTCTAATATTGTCTACGAAACTATTATCTGCAGAAAGGAAATTAGGGATACCATCACCTACATCGCCTTTAAGGATATGTTCTTTCATAAACTGCTTAGCATCAGAACAATCAATATATTTCTTATTTATGGGATCGTATTGCTTGACTGCAACAGAAGAATTATATGCTTGAAGCTGAATAAAATCTTTATCACCAGATAGAATTAAGATATTTTCTTTTTCATATCCAACTCTATTAGATAGCTCTGTAACAAGAACACCAATTACGTCATCAGCTTCAGCGCTATCTAAGTGAATAACACGATAAGGAAAGAACTCTTTAAGCTCTTCACGGACAGTATTAAGATTATTAAAGATAAGAGTCCAATCTACATCAGATTTGTCACGACTCTTTTTACGATTTGCTTTATAGAATGGAAATACGTCTTTACGCCAACTACGTCGGCCATCGGCCGCAATAACCATTTCTCCAAACTGACCAGAAAATTTCTTATTAAATGATCTGATAGTATTAAGTGTAGTGGATCGGAATAGATCCAATTCAATTGGCGTTTCGCCAATGTGCCGGCCATAAAGCGCCATAATATTTGCAATCATGACTTGATTCAAGTCAACGATAATCATTGTTTACTCCAAAATGTATATGTATGCTAATAGTATATTATTTAAGTTTCAATGTCAATTGTTTCTTCATCTTCTTCGTCTTCATCGCCTCCTGTTAAGATAATATTCTCATCAATAAAATCTTGAACTGGATGATATATTTTTTCATGTCTTAGAAGAACAGCTTTTACAGTAATAAGAAGGAATGCAAGATCTGCAACATGAGTAATCATATACCCATTGTCAGACATGATTTTTCCAACTTCATGTGTTAATTCTTCTGCTAAGTGTTCTGCTACTTCTAACTTAGAACATTTTAATTTTTCATTAAGTTCCTCTATTGTCATAGGAGGAACATTAGCCTTTGATTTAGGGAATATTACGACATTGTCAGATGCTTTTTTTGTTTTTATTACTGACATAGACGCTCCTATTTAATGGCTCTAAGGATGATAGTATCATTATTAATTCGGCCATTAACTTCAATAGGTTTAGTAGTTAAGGTTGACATAAGTTTAATTAGAACTTGCTTTCCTCCACTAAGCACTTTTTGAATTGCATCTTCTGGTTTCCTAACTTTCTTTTTAATAGAAGCATCTGGATCAAAGTCTACAATAGTTGAACCTTTAACGCTTAATCCGGTTGGACTAATGGCGTTTAACATGATCAGTTGATCATACTTAGTGTTGTATAACCATAACTGCTGACTACCAATAATAGATTCAGGCATAATAGACTTGATCTTAAGTTTATTAAACTCTTTCTGATAGTTTAGTTTATTTATTAGTTTAGATGCAGTTACTTCTTTCTTTTTACGCGGCTTCTTAGGTTTAGAAGCTTTAGCATTACCAACAAACCGAGTAATATCTTCCATACAAGCATCTAATTGCTTCATAATAGCTTTCTTTGAAGTATTAGGAAGGTAAGCATATGCTTCATTCAATTGTTCATCTTCACCTTGCATTATTTCAGCGTGTTCATCACGAATCTTAGAAATCAATGTTTTGATATGATTACAGATCTGTGCATTGAGCTGATTGCGCTGAAGATACGTATATAAAGAGAAAACAATTTTAGTCTTACGTTCATAATACCACGAATGAATCTCATCATCGATATGCACAATGTGTGGTTCTGCTAATGCTTTGATTCTATCTTGGATAGATACTACTTTTGCGCTAGTAATATCTTCTTTTATTTCTTTTTGATTATAAGACAAAGCTTGTCTAATTTTAGAAGCAACGATTCCTTTTACTTCGCCATCAAAAGTAGCACCATTGGATTCAATCCGCGCCAAAACACTTGCTGAATTTTTACAGATTGAACCCAAAGCATTAAGATTCATGATATTTGAAATATCAGTCTTGCTATACCCATGAGTTTTCATATATTCAATTAGCCATTTATCTTTGTCTTTATCATCAGACATGATATTGTACCAATTTAACATTTTACAAAGCATTGCATCAATTTTTGATGTGATGACTTTCCTATGAATTGGTTCATCACCCCAATACTTTTTCGCAATCAATTTATCAGCAAGTTTATTAACGCTCATTAGATAAGTTTCTTCTTAATTAAGATTGAAGTAAGTAAAGTATTCCATTCAGCAACTCGGCGGTCCCAATTGTAAAGAGTATCAACATAGTTCTTAGTTGATTCTAAAGACAATTGAACGCTATCACTTTGAACTTTTTGAATTGCTACATCAAGCATATTATAGAATGTATTAGTATGATCCCTAGGATCTTCTTGATATTGATACATCCAAGTAAGGTTTGCTGCTGTTTCATAGAGTGCACCATAATTAGGATGTACGCATAAGCACCCAGCGCTCATTGCTTCAAGTAGAGCAATGCATGAAGTCTCAAGCCAAATTGATGGATAAGCAAAGATGTGAGCTTCTTGCAAAGCTTTTCGCACCACTTCATTTGGTTGGAACCCATGATAGTTTATTTTGGGGTGATTTTCACAAAAGTCAAATAATTGTTTAAAGGGTTCATCACGTTCTTCCCATCCATAAATTTTAAATGATGAGAATACATCCAATTCAATGTTATCATACTTTTCTGCAAGTTTAGCAAATACAGGAACAACAATGTTCAATCCACGATGTGGGGTTGTATGATAAATGAGTTTAATTTTTTCTTTTGATTTTTCAACAAAAGGAATTGGTTCTATTGCGTTCTGAATAACACAAGATTTATACCAGGGAATCCTATAGTGATTTAGATAGTTTTGCATCTGCCAATTAGAAACAAATACAAGACGTTCAAACTTGGTGTAACCACCTTGGGCTAGGTGGTTTGATTCTGGATCACCAGGAAGATCATGAAGCCAGTAGATAGGGATGAGTTTAGGATCAATGTCTCTAACCCTGGAACAAATGATTTGAAATTTATCTAAGATAGTCTGATCTAGCTTTTCTGCTAGAGCATACTTCATTCTCTCGGTTCCACCAAGAGCATTCTTGGATAATTCATCAATAGCAATAGGCATAATTTACTCCACAATTTCATAATGGTATATTCTATCTATAATGATAGAGCGCCAACCATTATTAATCACATCCCAAACAGGAATCAACGTTTCATTGACAGGTTTGCTAGTTACTTCTTCTGTGGTTTCCTCAACTAAAGGAAGAAGATCTTTTTGTAGAGTACAAAGCATTTCACGCTGAGTCTCATCTTTTTTCATAAAGCAAATCTTCATCATATGATTATGAAGAAGATCAGAAAGTTCTTGACGAGTAATCATAATAATCTCCAAAAGAGAGAAGGGCCACAAGGACCCTTCTTCTTATTCAAGGTTTAGCCGTTATGCGCTAGAGCCTTATATCCAGCAGCAACTACTGCTCGGCTTGGCGTACCAAGCTTGAAGTACGAAGCCATAGTCTTACGCTTATTGAAGTGAATAGCATAACCTTCCTGACGTAGAGCGGTGATCGCTGCAGTTGGGTTCTTTAGACCAAAGCGTGCAGAAATCTGCTTGCTCGTCAGTCGAGTACCATTCTTAAATGAATCAAGAAGCTTTTCGGTCTTAGTCATAATAATCTCCAATTAATAATTAACAAATTTCTAGTGTAGGTCACTAGCACCCATAACCGTATAGTAATACTATACGAAAATAATGTACACTACATTCTTCTATTGCGGGTTCCAATTGTAGTGATGTCAATTTCATCGCTAATATATTGATATGCACCTTTGTTATACATCAGTGCAATTCTTTTGCTCTTAGCAATGATCTGTTCACGAACATGTTCAGGTTCTTTATCAAGAGACGTTCTATCCATGATAGAGTTTCGCGCGCATACAGCTGGTGCAGTGCTCTCAAGTGATTTGATATGAGAAGTACTACGAGCATGTGATACCTTAGGCTTATACTCTTGAAAAGAACTTGAGATCTTTTCAGCATTCAAAGAAGAAACAGAAGGTAATTTATTCTGTTTTCTCCAAGCGTTATAGTCATCAAGAACTTTTTGTTTTGCTTTAGTCAATTTTGTTTTCTTCTTTTTGGAAGAAGAATTCATAAAAATCATCATGATTACATTCTCAAATATTTTTGTGTATCTTCAGGACTATTGCTAATAATGGTATTATACACTGCTTTTTTATTAATTGACATAGCCTGTTCAGTTATGTTTTTTATACGTTCTTGTGTGTCTTTGTTATTGCCATATACGGAATGGCACACTGAAGTAACATTTGTTTTAAACTTAAGAAAATTATAAATGTTTGCTTTATCATAACACGATTCACTGATGTCAATAGATGTATCACTACCAAAGCATATGCCCAAATTTGGAAAAGCTTTCTTAATACTTTCAGCAAAAGTTTTCTTTTCTTTTGAAATCTTATCCCATTGTTGGTATCTCTTAATCTCATCTTCTGATGCTGTCTTTCCAGCTAAAGAAAAAGTTATCAACCCAGTACGGTATTCAATATTTGGTCCAGATCTTGTCTTAAAATCCGACATCTTTAGAAGAGATTCGAGAAATGAAATTAATTCATAAGATGGTCTCCAAGTACTTACCACATGTTCTTTATTTTCTTTCCATATAGAGTTACCACCACTGGTGAATACGGCTTGACAATTATCAATAATTCTACGTCCAAGTCTAGGTACAATGTTTTGATAAGTATTATTCGTACAAATATATACTTCTTTCTTAAGCATCCAATGCTCAAACCAACGCATAAATTGAGATTCAATTGGTTGATTAGGTAAAGCCAATACGCCATCTACATCGAAGATATAAGTTTTCATTTTAAGTCATCGTGAAAATCTATTGTTATATATTGCCCGTCAAGATTATACCCACAAGCTTTAAGGAATAAAGTAAAAGCTTCACATACTTGTGTTAAATCAGAATGTGAAGGAATAGAATAATCTACGTCATCCTCTTGTACATTAAATGTTTGCATTGGGTCTTTAATTATAAATCTTTTCATTTAATTCTCCAATCAATTTGGCAGGGATACCAGGATTCGAACCTAGAATAAAGGAGTCAAAGTCCTTTGTGATACCATTTCACCACATCCCTAAAATTTAATCCCACAAATTTTGATAATATTTTCCAAACAATTCAAATCCTTCTTGCATACGTTTTTGGAATTTAAAGTAGCTTTCAGAATCGAACTTATGTGTATTATTAGGACCAGGTTTCATAATCGAATAATCAGACCCTTCGACTTCTTCAAAATAAAAGTCATGTTCACCGGAATGAAATTGATCTTCCCAATCAGTATTTATTTGCTCAAACGACCAAATCATCTTATCAAGAATTAGGTGCCAGTGTTCATGTCCTTTTTCCCAAGCAAGGTTATCATCTTCTTCATAGAAATCAAAAGAATATTGAGTTGAATTTGAAGTCTGTTGAAACTCAATAAGATCTCCAGGAGATCCATGCATTGTTGCCTTTAACTGTTTAAGCATAGGAAGAACAATATACGCAAGAGTAGATTCCATATTCCATGTATCATACTTATCGATGCGAACATCAATCTTGCGTTGATCAGTGTTTTTCTTAAATGGACCTATGTAAACTTTCATTTTATATTCTCTAACTTGGTGGGATCGTTGGGACTCGAACCCAAAATTTACGGATTAAAAGTCCGTTGTGATACCATTTCACCACGATCCCGAAAATTGGTAGCCGGTGCTGGATTTGAACCAGCGACCACCGCCGTATCAGAGCGATGCTCTACCACTGAGCTAACCGGCTATTGTTTGGTGGACCTGGAGAGAATCGAACTCTCAATTCCGCGATGCAAGCGCGGTGTGTTCCCATTAGCACTACAAGCCCTTTTAATTTGGAGCGGGATACCGGATTTGAACCGGTCTCTTTAGCTTGGAAGGCTAAGGCACAACCCCTATACCAATCCCGCATTCTATTTGGTGGGTGAGGTCAGAGTCGAACTGACAATGTTTACCCGGAGGGACCAAATTTACAGTCTGGAGATGCACACACCATAGCATCAACTCACCCTTATTTTATATGGTCTCGGTGGAGAGACTCGAACTCCCGACCCTCTGGTCCCAAACCAGATGCGCTACCAAACTGCGCTACACCGAGCTTAATACTTTATTTAACCACCAAGAAGGAAATTTTCCGTCTTGAAAGAGTTCTTTTTTTGAAAGAAACCCATATTTAATATCTTCACGCCACATATTGACATTTAAATTTAGATATTTTTTACCAACATAAAATCCATTATTAGACGATATTTCTTTTCCATACGTTTCATGTTGGAACAATTCTTCCTTTGATTCTAAAGAAAAATCGCAACAATCTTTCCAATCTTGTGCAAATATCACATAAATCTCACACATTTTTTTAAACTTAGGACTCATCTCATTCTTCCTAAATAAAATCTTCATTACACCTGCATACTTTGAGGAAATGTTTGGTACCCCGGGATGGAATTGAACCACCGACCGGACGGATATAAGCCGTCTGCTCTAACCACTGAGCTACCGGGGCGTTGTAATTTGGTGGGTCCAGATGGATTTGAACCACCGACCTCTCCCATATCAGGGGAGCGACTCTACCTCTGAGCTATGGACCTATTATTCATTTGGTACCTCGAGCCGGACTCGAACCGACACGGATTTCTCCGAGGGATTTTAAGTCCCTTGTGTCTACCTATTCCACCACCGAGGCCTTGTTTGGCCTGCGTGGAGGGATTCGAACCCCCGACCACCAGCTTAGAAGGCTAGGGCTCTATCCAACTGAGCTACACGCAGAATATGTCTATATATTACTATAGATTAACATATAAGTACACTATAATGTTATCAATTTATGCCGTAATAGCCACTTTGCAATGTTGTCACCCATCTCAATCTTATCAGTAAACAATCCTTCATCTTTATCTTTATGAATAGCAATCAAATTTGATTCAAAATACTTTGATATGTAATACACTGTCTTAGAGCAATCTGCATCAAGATAAATGTTGGTTGGATGTTTATTGAAATTATCTACATTAAATTTTTCATATACATGCCAATAGCAATTATAATCATGTTCATTTAAGATTCTAAGTACTTCATCATTTCCATTTACAGAATTAAATTCAATGTACATATTTGGTTTACTAGTTTTTAGTATATTGCTCGCTGATATAAGAACTTGAGCTTCAAGCAACTCACAATCAATTTTCATAAACCCAATTTCATTCCCCATGTACTCGAGATCATCCAATTTTTTAATGTCAATTAGAACACCTTGATCATTAGATTGATTTAAAAGAGAGAACTCACCATAATTTTGTTTGTGTCCTACGCCAGCGGTAGCTGAAACTTTCACTAACATTTGTCCAGTAGTGTTTGCAATACCAATATTCATTGGTACAACATTAAAACAATCATTAAGAACAATGTTAGTATTTAATAACTGGAAGATATAAAATTGTGGTTCTATGGAAAATACATAGCCACCAGGGCATTGTTTAGATAACCAAACAGAATGTGTACCAATGTTTGATCCAACATCAATACAATTAGTATTAGGTGTAATCAATCGTTTAATGACTTCAAATTCTTGTTCAGCCCATTCTCCATAGAAAAATAAACACGTTCCAATTGGATCATCATCCATGTAATAAGCAAACATACCATGCTTTGCAGGTTTTACCATTAAATTTTGTGTTTCATGTATGCTTTTCATATTATTTTCTTTTCTTTTGAATCGTCTTAGTAGTTCTTTTAGTCATTCCTCCGGCCCGTGTGGTAGTAGTTCTTTTTACTGAACCGTCTGGTTTTCGCGTAGTTGTAATTCTTTGCGAAGAATTTCCAACTGATGAAGACGTAGTCGTACCTTTACTACTTGTTGTAATAGTAGTACTACCATTTTTTTTTCGTTTAAACCAATTTGCCATGTCCTATGTTTCTCCGAGTAAACTTCATCATAATGTTATCATTGTAATATGCAGATTCACCATTTTGCATAGTTGCGCATAATACGTCTTGTTCAAATTGTAACTTAGCTTCCCAATAGTTACATTCACCACGCGTCTTACATAATCGTATGATTGTTCTTTTAAAGTTTTCTTTTCCGAGCTTTTCTATTTCTTCTAAGAGTTTTGTAGATGATCCCCAATAGTCTTTCCAATCAGAGTCTTTACGGATCTTCTTTCTTTTTCCTTTGACTTGCTTTGTTGCAGCTTTAGTGAAATACTTACGGCCTATATACTTTTTGCCTGATGGCAAATGCTCAATGCAGTATATAAAGCCGTAGTATTGATTTGAAAGTTCATGATCTATTTCTTTTTCTTCGTAGAACCACATATTAGCACCATAATATTCACCCTGATGCTAATATTTATTGTTCATTGAATATTACGCCCAAACACTTTCCCAAGAACCAGATAATGCGCCCTTAGCATAATCTGTTGCTCTATTCTCAAAAAAGTTAGTATGAATAGGTGCATTCACCATTTCTTCAACCCAAGGTAATGGGTTTTTCTTTACTTTGAAAATCCCTTTAAGGCCAAGAGAGATAAGCCTACGATCAGCAATATACCGAATATAACGCTTAACATCATCTCCATTTAATCCCTCCATTGGCCCAATTGAAAACGCTAAGTCAATAAACTTGTCTTCAAGTTCTACCATCTTTTCTGCAATTTTATAAATTTCAGACTTGAGTTCATCATTCCAAATGTCTCTGTTTTCTTCAATGAAAGTTCTAAACAATTTAATCATTGATTCAGCATGCATTGTTTCATCAACGATAGACCACGTAATAATCTGTCCCATACCTTTCATCTTACCATGTCGAGGAAAGTTAAGTAACATGATGAATGATGAGAATAATTGCATACCTTCAGTGAATGCAGAGAAAGCTGCAATCTGTTGAGCAATAGTCTGAGCATCTTGTCCAGCAATCTGAGCAAAGAAATCGTGCTTGGCTTTCATTTCTTCGTATTGCATAAACTCATTGTATGTTGTTTCAGGCATTCCAAGAGTTTCAATAAGATGAGAATATGCTGCTACATGTAATGCTTCACGAGCAGCAAACCCACAAAGCATCATTCTTACTTCGGGTTGTGGAAAATATGGTAGATAGTTATTGACATATCCACCAGCTACATCGATGTCACCCTGAGTAAAGAACCTAAAGATGTTTGTAAGAAAAGTCTTTTCTTCAGATGTTAGCCGCTTCTTCCAATCTTTTACATCTTCAAGCATTGGCACTTCAGTATGAATCCAATGAGACTGTTCATGTTTTAACCATGCATCATATGCCCAAGGATAGGAGAATGGCTTAAAGTATTGACGTTCATCTGTCAATTTCAATTTCTTATTCATATTATTCGCACCAGCTCTTCTTCTTATCTCCAAAGTAAGGTCTTGCATAACCCTTTTCAATTAACATTGCGCTATAGCTTTTACCATCAACAAGCATGTCACCTAATACTCGTCCACCAAACTTATCCCATTCTTTGAGAGTGATCTGGAGTTTAGCACCACTTGCAACCACTTCTTTAGCAAACTTAGTGGCTTCTTCACCTTTCTTAGCTTCAGATTCACATTGCGCTCTAAAACCTTTTTCTGGAGTGTCTACGCCTAATACACGAAGTTTTAGTTTAGTGCCTAATTCACTTGGAAGTCCGGGAATTTCAAACTCTACAGTATCTCCATCTACTACCCGAATTACTTTATAATCATATGGACCTTCTGCCTTACATGCGACTGCTATACCAAATGATCCAACTATAATCAAAAATGCTATTACTGATGATTTCATCGTATTCCCCTAGTGTTGATTAATCCATTCTTGAATTTCTGCTACTGTCTTTGCGCCGTTTAGACGCCCAACTTCTTTTTCACATTGTAAAAGAATTAGTGTAGGAACTGCTCGTACTCCATATTGACGGGAGATTTCATATCCTTCATCAACATCTACACTATCAATTGGAACTCCTAGATCTGAACCTTCAAGCATTTTATTTAAAACTTTACAAGGTCCACACCAACTGGCACTAAACTTTATGACTCTTTTATCGTGCATATTCAACCCTCACACGCAATGCATGTATCGCCTTCTGTTAATTGCTTAAGATCAATTTCTTCAATGATTTGTCGTTGAATTTTCTTAGAAACTTTATCTGCTTTTCCGATCTTCTCTGAACGACAATAATAAAGAGTCTTTAGACCTTGCTTCCATGCAAGAAAATGTACTGCATGTAAGTATTTGATGTTAACATCAGGTCTAAAGAAAAGATTAAGTGACTGAGCTTGATCTATATATTCCTGTCGATCTGCTGCATGTTCAATGACCCAACGTTGGTCAATTTCCATAGATGTCTTAAACACATCTTTTTCCCAATCAGTAAGTATTGCTAGATGCTGAACTGAACCATCATTCGCTATAATAGATGACCAAATATCTGCCATCTCTTGTTCATTATGGTCGTGATTGCCTACCTTTTTCCATAGCAACTTATCAAGAAACTTATTCTTTACAAAACTAGATCCAGACAAAGTATCTTGACGATATGCATTTGCTCTGTATGGCTCTACTGATGGAGAAGTATTTCCCATAATAATAGAACTAGAAGCATTAGGAGCAATCGCCATCAAATGACTGAATCGTAGTCCAGTACCAAATGCATCTTGAGGAGATCCACGAAACAGACCAAGTTGTACATTAGCAATATTAAGTTTATCACGAATATGCTTAAAGATCTTCTTGTTCAATCCTACAGCCATTGCGGATTCCCAAGGAATCATTTTGCTCTGAAGAAGGGCATGAAATCCAAGAGCACCGACGCCAATAGAACGTTCACACCAAGCAGAAAACTTTGCTCGTGCGATAGAGTCGGGTGCGTTATCAATGAAATACTGCAATACATTATCAAGCATTTCAGCAATATCTTTAAGGAATAACTTATTGTCTTTCCAGTCGTCATAATACTCCAAATTTACTGAAGACAAACAACATACTGCTGTGCGATTCTTATCAGTGGCAAGAACAATTTCTGAACATAGATTAGACTGCTTGATAGAAAGACCAAGAGCTTTCTGCCAAGGTGGTAGATGCTTATTACTTGTATCAATAAAGTGAAGATATGGTTCACCTGTAAGCATACGAGTTTCAAGAATCTTTTGCCAAAGTTCTTTAGCAGAGACTGTCTCGCGAAGTTCTTTACTGTGTGGATCTACAAGATTCCATGAATCATCTGCTTCAGGGTTTAACATACACCTTTCGATGATCTGCATAAAATCATCAGTGATATTAATGCCGTGATGTAGATTGAGAGTACGCAAGTTTGGATCACCAGTAGGCTTTCGCATTTCCAGAAAATTGATAATATCTGGATGATTAACATCAAGGTAGGCAGCGTAACTCCCACGACGAGTCCTACCTTGTCGATAAGCGAGAGATGATGCGTCATACATCTTAAGGTGTGGCATGACTCCAGTGGACTTGTCGCCAGCCGAGCGAATGCCAAAGCCAACTCCAACCCCACCTCCAAGCATCGAGAGCCAATTTGTTTCAGATAGATTATCAACTAGTCCCTCCGCTGTGTCTTCGATAAAGTTGAGGAAACAAGATATAGGTAGTCCACGAGACGAACGACCAAAGCTAAGAATAGGAGTAGAATAGCTGAGCCAATGCAGACTAGCATAGTCATAAAGCCGTTGACTATGCGCAGGATTAGATCCAAAAGTTTTTGAAACATAAGCAAACCTTTCTTGTGGCGATGATTCACTATCAAGCATATATGATTCTTTTAGACGCTTAACGCCTAAGTCATCAAATAGTTTATCACGAGAGTAATCGATATCGATTTCCATATATTTTGTTTTTGTTGTCATAGTTCTTCTCGTTATAGGTTAAAGGCCGATCGATTCGCCCACTGGTGTCTTATTATATACAAATTCTGAAATAATTGGTACTACTTTAGATAGTTCTTGTGCGCATTGTTCTGTAATGATACGATGTTCTTTTTGTGTACCTGGATCTGTACGTACTTCAATGTAATGGATCCAAGATCTAATTGTTCCATTTACATACATTCTAGAAGTAGTTAGTCCTTCTGGAAGAACTGCACGGGCTTGTTCTTTTGCTATACCCTGAGTAATAGCAAACTCATAAGCATCTTTTGCTGCACGAATAACAGCTTGTTGCTTCTCAAGCCAAACAGCATTTAACTCACGATCGTTTGTTTCAATGCTGTTCTGACGATTCTTAGTATCTTGAAGTCTTGCTTCACGATACACAAACCCAAGATCCCGTGTTGGATCAGCATATCGCTGACTAAATTCTTGAAAAGAAAAAGAACGATGTCTCAAGATCTGTCGAGCAATATCACGAGTAGTATTGATCTCGATGCATGCACTGGCCATCTCAAAAGGAGACCAATGTTTATGTTTTACAAGATATTTAATTAATCTATCAGAAGTAGAACTATTCTGTTGATTACTAGGATTTGATACTCTGGCGCAGAAAGCAATCATTTCTTGCACATCATCTACTAAGATAACATTTCCATTGTCAATCATAAAATCCATATCAGCACGGGTATAATTAACAAGTTTAACTTGCTTAATCATCAACATTTTCTCCACGTTTGTAATTGCAATTGAGCTTCTATTCCACTAAATGTATTTCTATCAACTATGATCTTAAGTTCTTCAGGATCGCGTCCTGCCAAGATCATATCGTTCACATCTTTCTGTTCGATCCTTGAGGGCCAGATGCATACTTTATGCCCTAGATTAATATACTTATCAATCTTATTTACGATCTCTTTTGACCTGGGTTCATTATCAAACACTATAGTAGTTTTACTCTTATCTAGATCAAGAGACTTAGATAGATCAGATCCACACATAGCGATTGCATTATCAAAAAACAACGAATCAATTGGTCCTTCAAACACATACGTATCTTTCTTAAGATCACATGTGTCTAGACCAAACACTCTGGGTTTGTTTTCATCTAGTATGATTGTTATATATCTAATTCCTGTAGAAGATAAACTCCTACCCTGACAACCAAAGAAATTCTTTTCACGGTCAATAAATGGAATAATTAATCTTGAATGATCATTTTCAGTTGATTCAAACTTACCAGGTAAAAAAGTATTTACCCATTTCTTAAATGAATCGCAATAGAATAATCTATATTGGTGATGAGATGGAATCTTTCTCTTCATCACATACTTTTTATAAACATGATCTACGGGCAAAGATGAAATCTTTTTCAAACTCTTTAAAGGCGAAGTGCCTGACATAAATTTAGGAGGAGCAAAATTCGTTATATCGGGAGTTTTCTCAGGCAAAGGATTATGAATGTTATCTTCGATAAATGTTTCTTTTAAGAAATCAGAATACAACATTGCATCGAATGTTTTAAGAAATGTACCAAATAGCATTGAAGCACCACAGTTATGACAGTAGTACCTTAACTTATTTGATTTAGAGAAAAACCATCCTCTTGCCTTTGTTTTACTTTTTTGTGAATCCAAACATAGAGGACAACGGCAATTAAATACTTCTTTATCTTTCTGTTTAAATCTATCTAGACGGTTTGAGACCAAACCAAGATATTGTAAATCTATCCAAATACTCATACTATATACTATGTTTTTTCACTTAATTGATTATATCAACCAAAAGAAAAAAAGTAAATACCTATATGATTTTTATTGCATAGGAAATAAGTGCACCAACAACAACTGCGCCACCAACAACAGTATACTTCCATTTTTCAAGATTAGTAATACGATTGGTTAATTGTTCTAATTCGTATTTAGTTTCTAAATGTTCTTTATGATTTTCAACTTTTAATTCTTTAATCATGTCATAGATTTCAGAATTAACTTGAGATTGTTGGGTGAGCTTATGGTCATGAACAGCAAGTAACTCTTTGATAGATGCAGAAACATCACATAGCTTTTCAATAGCTGAATCTAATTTTGCCAAAAACACAGTCACTTGAGAAACATCTTTTTCAAGAAGTGCTATCTGAGTTTTGTAATCTTCATCATTTTTGTTCATCAGGTTCTGGGTCTTCTTTAGGCTTTTCGTAATACTGTTTATATGCTGCTATAACTGACTTTTGTTCACGAATAAATCTTAAAAGGTTTGCATTATTTAGAGCTAGATTTTTGTAACTTGTTTCATCAAGCGCAACTAAAAATACTAAACCATTTGTATCCTTAACAGATTCAATCACATCATTATAATTCTTATCAGTGATGATTACCCATTGCATTGATTGCATCTTTACAGGTTGTGGCAAAGGTACGTCGAGTTTAGGTTTCTCAACAGGCTTTGTGCGAACTACTAACTCTTTTTTAAGTGTCGCACAACCACTAAGGGCGAGCGAGCAGATCAGAACACTGATTATTTTTTTCATCTGGTAATATTGCATCCCCTGTGGCGATTTCGAAACACCGCATCACATCGTTAGTTGCTCTGTTAATTTTCTTTTCAAGCAATCCTGCCTTTTCACTTGCTATTAATTTTAAATCATGTGAAGCAATCTTAGTTTGCAACTTCTCTACATCTTTTCTAGCAGACTCAACTTCTTTCATCATGTCTTCGCGAATTGCTGCTTGATCTCGAATAGATTGCTCCATAGCCTCTATCGCTTCTTTCTGTTGATCAACAGCTTGCGTAAGCGTAGCAGTTTGTTGATTTAATGCAGCGATAGTAGCTTGCGAATCCTTATAATAAAAAAAGGCACCGCCAACCACAGTGCCTACGAACGTCAATATTGCCAAAAAAATCATAATCTTAAATTGCATTTCTTAATCTCTACACTCGTGTGTCGATTTTAGTCTTCTTTTTTGGATTCGTCATTGCATCAATCATTTTTCCAACAGGTTTTATTCTTTTAGTCATAGGTTGACCTAATACAGGATCAAATCCCTTTACATTACCAGATCCAGCATTATTAGTTGCAACACCTGCAATATCTTCTTTTACAGGTACACAATTAGGAACTGTTTTTCCATTCTTTTTCTTAATTCCTAATTGTCTATACCCTTTCCAGCAAGATTCTGAAAATTCTTTGAAAGATATCATGATCTGCATCTCCATCTTCTAAGAGACATAGCTTTTCGTGTTGGTCTGCCCTTTTCATCTTTCATAGGACCAGGCATACCTGACATGCGTGCACAGAAAGATTTTCTACGCTTTGCTGCTTTAGATCCGGGCTTGACTTTACCCGTTACTGCAGTTTGTAGTTTTGAACCTGGATTTTGACGACGGTAAAACATAACACCTTTGCGAGTTAGCCCTGCGCCTTTTTCTGTAGGACGTCTATATCCTTTAGAATCTTCACCTCGTTCCGCAATATACTCTTCATTGAGATCATAATCAATCTTAGAAAAAGTTTCTAAAATAAATTGAGATAGTGTTTTCATTAGATCTTCCTTAGTATTTCTACAATGGTTTGATCCATTGCTATATCGCTTTCGTAAATATCACTACCCTCAATACACTTAACCACATCCGGCATTGTATTGAATAATATTAAAAAAGGTTTAAGGCATTCTCGATGTTTCTTAAGCGCCAAGAATAACATTCTAGTAGTTGCATCAATGCCAAACAGATTATAAAGAATCTGTAGATGATTAATTATCAATCTTTCTTTCAATTCACCAGTTTCTTTATAGCGATTAAAAAGTCTTTTAAGATACTTAAACCTTTTCAGATCATCATAAAATTCTTTAGTGTCAAAACATTGTGGATTATCATAATGTTTAGCAGCATATAATAAGAAATTACTATTATCCAAGGTTTCACATTTCATTTAATTTAGAATGATCCTAAAGAGACCCTCTTTAATGTATTATTTGCAGTAGCAATATAAAGATAGCTATCATCAAACATAATAGTACCTTTCTTAACTATAATAGTACTATTAGCTGGAGTAGTATTATAAATCACAACGTTGGCTGATGAGTTGCCTAAAAGATTAGCAACAGTTACTTTTTTACTTATTGGCGTGCCGGATGGATCGTCTACGATAAGTAGAAAATCTTCTCCGGCAGGCGCAGTAAGTGCCGTTAGTTCACTAACTTTCTTAGCACGATCAGACATTTAATTAAGCATCCTTTAGAATTGCATCGTCAGAAGCATCACCCGTCATTGAACCCATTGCTACTAGAGTTTCATATTGAACGCGTCCAGCTCGTCCACCAGTACCAACTTTGCGTACTACCCAACCAGCGTGAGTAATTGGAAGACCGGAACTTAGAACGGCTGAAGCTGTTGCAGTTTGACCGGTGATTGAGTGACCAGCTTGAGCTGTGGCTGTAACAGATGATAGATTAATCTGTGCACCGCCAGATGTAGCAGACAATTGGATAATTGAACTGTTAGGAGTAGTAACGTAATAAGATACATTATTCGTTAGACCACCAATAGCTGTATTACTGGCACCAACTAGATAAGTAACTACGTCATTGTTTACAAAGAATAGACGATTTGCACCAAGTGAAATCCAACCAGTATTTGTTGTATTACCAACTGTTACTGAAGTAGCATTTCCTACGAATGTTTGTGCAGTCGGAGCAGAAATTGTAAGAGCAGGAACTGAAGTATAGTTAACGCCATTATTTGTAAAGTTAACATTAGAAATACGACCAATTGAATTTGAAGAAGCATTAGCTGCTGCAGCCGTAGTAAAACCAGAACCACCACTTACAGTAATAGTAGCATTTGCGCTATAACCAGAACCACGAGAAGTAAACACTACTGAATTAATTGTACCATTTGATGAGCTACCTTCAGCTGGATCTACGCCGAATTGACCAACGATTAAGCCCGTGACTAGACCATCTACGGTGGTATTGCCAAAGAATGCGTCTCTATTAGCAGAATTAGCTATTTGGTTAAATCCCGTGACGCCCCAGAGAACTGAGTTGCCGGCGGCATCTGTGTTTTTCCATTGTGACATTTTTAGTCTCCTTTATTCGTGAGATCTTCTAGGTATTTAGAAGTTTTAATGGTATTTATTTGATTTTGTTCTTTCATTTCTTGTCTTAACGACTTACTAATCGCGCTCTCACGTATGGATTGAAAAGGTAGAGCTTCTTTGGGCTCTACCTTTTCGACTTTGTTTATTACAATGTTAGCATTTAATGCCATATTATTGAACTTTCTTTGGCCGACCGCGACCGCGTTTTACGCCTTCATCAGAACCAATCTTCTTTTCAGGACCCATTTGACTTATCAATCTTGCAGTCTTAATGTGATTAAGAGTCTTAACATTTGGGACTTTACCATTAAAAATGTGGGCCGAGTGTTCAGCTCTTTCAGCGGGCTTCATCTTCATTAAGTGATCATGAAAAAGCTGTGCTACTTTTTGTGAAACTGGGCGTTCACCATTAGAAGATTGCATAGTTCCACCTTCTTTATCTTGTGCAGCGTCACTTAGTTCTGGAATAACATGTCGGCCATCGCGACTTGCTCTTGCATATGCGTCTGGCATATCTTCATCATGTTCTTGTTTTTTAGTTTCACCAGTTTCACTGTGACTTTCACCAGACTCCTTAGATGCGGTTGGACGATTCTTCTTACCAACTGCACCCTTTGTACGATACTCTAGTAGTTCAAGCATACCAACGACATCAGCTTCTTCTTTTGCAAACTTACGAATTGCACCAGAACTTACAATCCAGCTTAGTAGTGCTTTAAGTTGTGAAATAAGTGGAATTAAATTTTGTGCTTCATCAAGTTCAACTTCTTCTTTAATTCCGGGGGCATACAATTGATTCCAAAGTTTGGTAGCAGAACCTTTAGTTCCATAGTGCAAAACTTTACCATCAGGACGTTCAATGGAATAATCTCCATTGCCATGTTGGTACATTGTTGCTTTATTGCATGTCTTTAATTGAGTTTTTTCTTCATCAATCTGTTCGACTTCTTCTTTTTTCATAGCACGAAGCTTTTTGAAGTCTTCAGCGTCTATTTTGCCATTCTTATTTGCATCAATTTTTGATTGATTTCCTTTTAAAGCATTTTCTTGAACGCTACGAATTGCATCTAAAAGACTCTGTGAAAAGCCATAAGTATTTTTTAGGTTAGACATATTAGTTCTCCGTTAATCTCCGTCGATAATTTTTATTTTTCTTTGACCTTTAAGATCTCGACGAATTAAGAACTGCTTAGAGTCTAAATCAAGATCTTTCTTTGGATCTGGGTTTCTTTCAGATGGAGGAGTTGGCTGCGTCTTTGACTTAAGACGCTCAACTTCCTTATCCGTAGTTGCAATTGGCATTTCTGGAACTACATCAGCATATTTTTTAATAGCATTAAGATTGGCATCAACAAAATTGATTTTATTACCAAAATTCATTTTATCAGCAAACATTTTAATCTGTTTAACTAAGTCTTCGGCTGTACTTATTTCTTGTTTTGTTGCGCCCTCAGAAGCTTTAGTATTTTTTTGTATAGCAAATAGTTTGTCAAGAAGAATTGCACACTTTTCAGCATGTTCAGGATTGGTATCCTTAGGTAAACTTGAAAATAGAAGTTGTGCTTTTGGAGATTCTTCAAATTCTTTTGTCATATAAGTACCAACAGCTAATTGATCACCTTCATGTTTTTCAATCTGATTAGCTTGCTCATACATCTTTCTTATAGTAGAGCAAACACGTGAATATCGCCATTCCACGTTGTCTAACATTGGAACGGTTTTTGACATATCGCGTATTACACTTTCTAAAGACTTATACTTATCCATTATCGTCCCTTAAGGAATGATCTGATCATCCAAGCATGTTTTTTATGTTGATCTATTCTATCTTGAATGAAATTAGAAAGACCAAGTTCAACTGAAGCTTCTGCAAGTTTATATGTACTCTGTAAAGAAGCAATCATAGTTTGATTATCTGTCTGCAATTGTTTTAACATTTCTACTACAGTTAAAAGTTTTTCTTCACCTTTAATCTGAGAAAGTTCAATATATCGTTCAAAAGATCCGGGAGCATATGCGTCCAATGCTCGTATTTCTTCTGCAAAATGATCTATTGAACTATAAATTTCGGTATAAAGATTTTCAAAAAAATCATGAAATTGAGCGAAATCTGGACCTTCAACATTCCAATGAAAATAGTGAGCTTTTAAGTACAAAGCAAAATTATTTGCTAATACTACTTTTACTGCATCAACAAGATTCATTATATCATAGCCTTTGCTGCAAGTTGTGCAATCTTAACTGCCCATCTAATCATTACTTCATTATTAGCATTTTCATGTGCTTTAAAAGCATTAATAGTTTCTGTCAATAATTCTTTAAGATCTTCATCTGTGATGTGACCAGCTTTGTGATCTTCAATTATGTTATATAGTTCATTAGCTAATTCGCCAATAACACCATCTTCATTCTTATGAGATAGAATCTCTTTTATAAGTTCTTCCATTATCGACCCTTCCAAGCTGTTTCTAGAGCAGACATTCTAGATTGTGTTAATTTTAGCCAATGATTACACATTTTTTCATTTTTTGCATCTAAAGCTTTCTGAAGATTTACACTAATTCCTCTTGCCGTTTCAACTTGTGGATCATTTCTGAATGTAGTATATTCTTTAAGAAATTTACTATGATACAACGCTGATTGCCAACTAATCTGAATAAAAGAATCATCTTTTGCTTCACACTTTAAATTATTTATCTCAAGCCGCGTATCAATATATGCACCAGCTAGAACTGGGTCATGATCTCTAGGTAACATGGATAACGAAAGACAACCACTTAAAGAAACCGTCATTAAAAATACAGAAATGATTGTACGAATCATTTACATAGTTCCTTTTGGCTTACGCTTAGGCTTAGGCGCCTTTGTAATTTTTGGTTTCTGAGGTTTTGTTGCTTTTTTAGCTTTAATAATTGATTCTACAGCAACTTTTACTTCGTCAAGCTTAACAACTACAGGTTCGACAACTTGAACGATTGGTTCTACGACTTCCTGAACCACTTCAGGGACAACTACTTGAGCAACTTCAACAATTTGCACTACAGGTTCAACTGTAGGAGGATTAATCCATGAAATAATCTTTTTAATCAATCCGTTTATCATTTTTCTTCTCCTCTATCTCTTCGATAGACTCTTCTACTGTTGGATGATGTTCAAACCCTGCTTTTATTTTAATTCCTAGGTCTCTAGCAGTCATAAAAGTACCATAACCGGCTGCTTTTACAACATTAAATGAATCATAAGTCTCATTTAGTGAGTTATGTTCAAATTCTTGAGTAAGTAAACTAGCATTTGTCTTTGAAGCAAATGTTTTTTGCTTTCTTGGCTTCAATCCAACTGATTTTTCTAAAGGTTGATCGAAAGCGGCAAATTCTCTACCAATTCTTTGTCTACGTGTGTTACCAGATATAATAGATTTAAGTCTATAAATCCATTTTTTGGCCATATTTCCTTCTTCTAAAGGATTTTGTTTAAGAAAATCTATAAAATTAAGCATTTTATTAAGCCAAAAAGTTATTTTATCTATTTATATTAATTCATACCATTCCATAACAGCACCAACACTTACGCCAGCAGTTTCAGACGCAACAACAAGTGTAAAAATATCGCTATTTCCTGAAATAGTTCTTCCTAATTGAATTGAAAAATCTTCTATACTACCTACGTCTATTGCCGCTCCCTTTTGACTTGTACTAACATAACCAGATTTTATTAATGTTCCTCCAGTTATAGTAGAGTTAGCACTCACATCAAATTGAACAGTATTGCCAACACAATTTGCAAAGGATGTATTCGATAAACTTGCGTTTAATAACACCTTATAATGTAATGTTGCAGTCTGATTAGTAATAGCAGCTAAATCAAAATTCTTTGGAACAACTACCGAATCTATTCTATCTGAATTTAGTCGTATACTTATTATAGGATAATATGTATTAGCTGTTGTTAAAGTTTTAAAACTACCAAAATCCATAGCTTGCGCTCTAGATTTATTTCTACCCTGATATCCACCTTCAGATATAACAGTAGAACATATTTGTTTCAATGTTGATGCAGATTCTGTGCTATTTAAATTTTCTACTTCATATCGTATTGGCAATACTGCTGTGGTCATATAAACGCGTGAATTAACATTATCGTGATGAAATGTATGTGCCGGATAAAGCGCGCCATCGACTAAAAACCCACATCGCACATCACCAACTCCTAGCCATTCCATATCGATCCAAAAAAGATTAGCCTTACTAAAATTTAACCCATTTGAGTGCGATTGTGAATCTAACTGTGAACTGAATCCAGTTCCATCAAATTTATCGTGATTCCATTGTTGTTGTGGAATTATAGTTTCTACTAATGATCCGTTTGAATAACTTCTTTCAACTAACGATATATTAATTCCATTAGCTTCTAAATATATTCCGTTATTGTTGCTAAAATAGCCAACTCTTTGTCTAAGGTTTATTTTCGGCGTATTCATAATAAATGAATTCATTATGAGTAATGACTTGCCAGGCTGATATGCAAATACCCTTTTACTTTCACGAATAACTTTG
>Ga0222713_10000334_pt1 | contig 53036 bp, 51 predicted proteins | sample C33_649DmetaG_FD_165061 | JGI IMG/M metagenome (GOLD analysis project Ga0222713, IMG submission 165061) | Estuarine water microbial communities from San Francisco Bay, California, United States - C33_649D | ecosystem: Environmental > Aquatic > Marine > Unclassified | place: USA: California...
CAATAGAGGGATTCCATCGTGGGGTAAGAAAATATACCAAAACCAAAGGCTCGTTTACAAGTGAAAACGCATTGTTTAAGCTAGTATTTTGTGCTATAAAACAGATAACAGCTAAATGGAATATGCCGATATCAAATTGGGCTTTGGCAATTTCCCAGCTGGATATTTATTTTCCAGATAGACTGAAATTTGGGAGATGATTTTTAAAATGACACAGTTTGATGAACACTCCCTAGTTCTAAGTTTTTTTGAACAAATTATTATGTCAACATCCACACATCTTTCAAAAAGTCTCTTTATAAATTAATCTTTTCTAAAAAATAATTTAATCTTTTAGCAAATGCGCCAGCATCTTCAACTGGTTGACCTTCGATAACACAAGCTTGATCAAACAGCAAATGTATCAGTTGTTTATTTTCTTCTTCATACTCTTTATTATCTATCTGGCTAACAATTTTTTTAACAATTTTATGATTAGGATTAACTTCTAAGATTTTACTAGCAGCTGAAGATAATTGCTTTTGTTCTATTAAAAATCTCTCCATACGTATATCCATGGCTCCCTCTCCCACGGCAAGACAAGAAGGACTTAAGGTAAGTTTTTTTGAAATTTTTACATCTTTAACTAGACTACCAAGCGATTCTTTAAAATAGCTAATAAGTTTTTCATTGGATGATTCATCATTTTCTACCAAATCATCTTTTTTGCTGTCATCATTTTGTCCTTCCTTATTCTTATCAAGATCTATATCGGCTCTTGTTACAGATTTAATTTGTGCATCTTTGTAATTACCGTTAACATTTACCCAGAAATCATCAACTGTATCAGTGAAAAGTAGTACATCTATTCCCTTACTTAAGAAACCTTCTATCTGAGGGCTGTTTTTAAGCTTATCAGCGTCTTCACCGCTTAAATAATATATGGTCTTCTCCTCTCCTTGACAATTTTCTAAATATTCATCAAAACTAATCATTTTATCATGCAAGGCACTTCTAAATACGCAAACTTCTAGCAATTTTTCATGATCAGATGTTACTTCGCACAAGCCTTCTTTTAATACAGCGCCAAAATTACTCCAAAAAGCTAGATATTCTTCTAAATTTTCATCTTTTTTCTTTTTCAACTCATTAAGCACCTTTTTTGTAACTGAGTTTTTAATTTTCTCTATAGTAGAATTATGCTGTAATGTTTCTCTGCTAATATTTAGGGGTAAATCTTCTGAATCAATCACTCCTCTTAAAAAACGTAAATATTGAGGAATAATATCTATTTTTTCATCAGTAATAAAAACTCTTTTTATATATAATTTTACTCTGCACCTACGATCTGGGTGGAATAAATCAAAAGTTTTAGTCGATGGTATGAATAATAAATTAGTAAATTCAACAGCACCTTCATTTTTATTATGCATTATAATCCAAGGATCGTCAGGCGAAAAAGAAACATTTTTGTAGAATTCTTTATACTGCTCTGGCTCAATATCATTTTTAGACCTCATCCATAAAGCAGAAGAAGAATTAACTTTATTTGCAACTCCATTATCATCTGTAAAATAGATAGGAACAGCTATATGATCTGAATAATTTTTTACTATATGCTTCAACCTAAAATGATCAAGGAATGATTCTTCTGAATCTTTTATATGAAGTAATATTTCTGTCCCACGAGAAAAATCACTATCAAGATCTGATACAGTATATTCGCCATTGCCGTCTGAATTCCAAACATATGCTTTATCCTCTCCAGCTTTTCTTGACGTTACAGTAATTTCATTAGATACCATAAAAGCAGAATAAAAACCTACTCCAAATTGCCCAATTAACATGTTATCTTTTTTACTGTCCCCGGACATGTTGCTCAGAAAACTTTGAGTTCCAGATTTAGCAATGGTGCCAAGATTTTCCTTCAAATCCTCTTTATTCATGCCTATTCCATTATCTCTTATGGAAATTGTTTTCGCATCTTTATTAATTTTGATGTAAATTTTTAATTCGGGATCATCAGCTATTAAATTACCCTCAGTTTGGCTAATATATCTTAGCTTATCACAAGCATCGGAACTATTTGATATAAGCTCTCGCATGAATATTTCTTTATTTGTATATATAGAATGAATCATTAACTGTAGAACTTTACCAATTTCTGCATCAAATTTATTTTTTTCCTGAGTCATAATATTTTTTATTTAAGTTGATTTACATTTCATATAATCATTAAAAATAAAATTTAAATATCTATTTTAAAAAAATAATTTTAAAAATAAGAATTTCTAGGAATTTTTTTGCAAATGATTGGTAGTTAAGAGGCGAACATTTTTTTATAACTAAATTCCAATTCCTGGGTTCCTACGCTGTGAAGGAGAGGTTAGAGTCTGAGGATTATTACTATGCTCAGGAGAGATAGAGGAAATTTGAGATGATATTCCTCTTGCTTTCTCTACTACTACAGCACTTATACTTACTTCTTTGGATTTCACTATTGGATCTTGTTTCTTTCCCACTCCAAGTACAATTTTATCAAATCTTGCTGGATTTTCTTTTCTCATTTCTAAGAATTTTTCTGGGGTCATATCTTTTGCCTTGAACACTAATCCTTCTGCTTTTTTTACATCTAATTCTTTTAAACCTTGCTCAAGCTGGGTATTTGTTTTTCTTCCCTCCAATATCAAAGACTCAACTTTTGTAACTTCAAACTTGTTAGAGCTTTGTTGATTTTTAGTAGTTATACTATCTGATATTTTTACTAAATTTTCTTTAGCAACTGAAAATTCTTTTCCAAAAAAATAACCTATAGATTTATTTTTATATAATTCTTTTTGTATATCACTAGATATTCTTCCACTCTGTTCTTTTAGATATTCTGGATCTAATTTAGATAAAGCCGGCGTTAATTCTTTCTTAAATTTATCTCTAAGATGAGATTCTTTTTGAGGACTTAATTTGATACCATTTTTTGTTTTTAATTTATCAATAGCTTGATCTATAACTGATTCAATTACTTCTTTAGGATTTTTAACAACTGTGTCTTTACCAAAAACTACTTTGTCAAATTGAGCAGGATTTTCTTTTCTAATGCTTGCCAAATCTTGATTTGACATTAGTTTTATATTATAGTTGGAAGAGTTAGCCTTTTCTAAACTTAATTCACTTAATTTAATTGCTATTTCAGAGTCTTTCTTAACATTTAATTTACCATTTATAATATCAATTTGGTACTTGTCTGATGCAGCAAGACGTTTTTCTAATAAGTTATCAGCTACCCTGTCTAAATTACTTTCCCTTATATACACACCACCAAATATGTTTGAAGTAACAGTGCTTTTGTCTAGTATTTCTTTTTGAATGTCTGCAGATATAACACTGGAATATTCTTTTAAATATTCACTATCAAGTTTTGCTAAAGCAGTAGATAATTTATCTGCTATTTTTTGACTCTGACTCTCACTTATCTTATAATCACCTTCCTTCTCTAATTTTTTTAAGGCATCTCTAACTATAGAATTAGCTACAATCTCACGTGTTGGTATTTTTTCAAGATCATTATTTAATCTTTTTGTAAAAACTTCTATGTTCTCGGGAGTTAACTTTGATTTATCAAGAGTTACTATGCCATCACTTCCTTTTTCACCAAATACCTCTTTCATGTGTTCTTGAAAAATTGGAGAAACTATGTGAGAGATGGAAGTAATATCAGTCATTAAAGCACTTGTTACAGATTTAGGTAAAATAATGCCAGGAGTTAATAATTTCGATAATTCATGTGATTCCATTTTATTTGTCGGTCTTATATCTCCGGCTTCATACATTCCTTCTTTTTCTGTAAGTCTTACTTGAAAAGGGCTAACTTCTGATGCTTTACGTATTATTAAATCAGACATCAATTCTGTTATACCCTCTTCTGTAGAAAGTTTTGATGTAAGTTCTTTTCTGAGTGCAACCGTATCGCTCTCTATAGCTTGGAACAATTCTTTAGGTGCACCTTTTTCTATAAGTTTTGTAATTTTTTTTTGTGATCCTTTTTCAAAACCCATCATACTTATTACAGCGTTATATTTATTTTCGGGAGCATCAGGATCTGCGTTAAGCAAAGAATTCTTTTGCTTTTGAAATTCTTCATCTTTGAGGCTAATTTTACCTCCTGAAGCTACAGCTTTGACAAATACTTCGTTTAGTAACTTATATTTAGTGCCGATCATATCAGCGTGCATTGCTTCGATAGTCTTTACAGTTATTTCTTCAATAGTTCGTTCTTTTTCTGGCATAACTACCTCTTACATTAGATTTATATTTAGTTAATCATAAAGTAATTTATTAATCAATAAGTAATTTTTAAAGATGCCTATTCCTTGAAATTGGGTATTTCGATATGTTAATTAGGCAATAAGACTATAATGATAAGGCATAGATCATATAGGATGTAATATAAAAAATGGATAATTCCACTCAATGATTGGTCATTAGCATTTAATTAATTTTAAATAGTTTGTGATAATTTTAACTATGATTTAGTGAAAAGTAAAAAATAGAACTTATACTTAAATTATTTAATGAATTAGCAATTTGGAAAATAATATTTCCTGTTGGTGGAATCATTTAGCTTGGTATGCTAAAACCATTTATTACTTATATTATAACATACCATACCAATACATACTCAAGATGGTAAAATCACTTAAAAATTTCTAATGACTCTTCTTTTTGGGTGATTTTGATAACATCTCCACTGGAAAATTTACCTGCGAGAATAAGTTTTGCAATCGTGTTTTGAACTTCTTTTTGGATCACTCTTTTTAAAGGTCTTGCGCCAAAAGCTGGATCATATCCTTTATCCGCAAGCCAGTTAATTGCTAAATCGTCAACATCAAGAGTTATATGTTGGCTAAGTAGAATTTTTTGTAAATTATTTAATTGAATTTTAACTATCTCGCCTATGTTAGATCTATTTAATCTATGGAATAAAATAATTTCATCTAATCTGTTCAAAAATTCTGGTCTAAAAGCAGCATTTACATATGACATTACTTGTTCGCGTACAAGCTCGATATCTTCCCCTTCTTTCTGATTTACAAGTACTTCAGAACCAAGATTAGAAGTAAGGATGATTAAAGTATTTTTAAAATCTATTAAATGACCTTGGCTATCTGTTAACCTCCCCTCATCTAAGATTTGTAGCATAATATTGAATATATCTGGGTGAGCTTTTTCTATTTCATCAAATAAAATTACTTGATAAGGTCTTCTTCTTACACTTTCTGTAAGAGCGCCACCTTGTTCGTAACCTACATAGCCTGGCGGAGCGCCAATTAACCTTGCAACAGAATGTTTTTCCATATATTCAGACATATCTATGCGCAAAATTGCTGATCGATCATCAAATAAGAATTCGGCTAATGCTTTGGTAAGCTCTGTTTTGCCAACACCGGTAGGTCCTAAGAAAAGGAATGATCCAAGTGGTTTGTGACAATCGCTAATACCGGCTCTTGATCTTCGTACAGCATCGCTAACTGCAGAGATTGCAGTTTCTTGACCTATTACTGATTTTGTTAGTTGGGATTCCATAGTAAGTAACTTATCTTTTTCGCTTGCTAGCATTGCATCAACTGGTATGCCAGTAATTTTAGAAACAATAATTGCTATATCACTATCAGTAACTCTTTCTTTGAATAGTTTATTGCTATTTGATTCTTCAGCTATTTTTAGCTTATTAGTTAAATCTGGAATAATACCATATTTTAGCTCGCTTGCTTTGGTAAGATCACCACTTCTTTCTGAGCGTTCTAAATCGGTTTTAGCATTCTCGAGATCTTCCTTCATTTTACGTAATATTTGCATTTGCGATTTTGCTGCTTGCCAATTAGAACTCATATCAAGGGACTTAGACTCAAGCTCGGACAATTCTTGTGATAAAATAATTATCTTTTTTTGCGAATGTTCATCTTTTTCTTTTTTAAGAGCTGACAACTCTATTTTGATTTGAATTATTCGGCGATCTAGTTCATCTAGTGCTTCAGGCTTGCTTGAGACTTCAATTTTCAGTCTACTTGCCGCTTCATCAAGTAAATCTATGGCTTTATCCGGTAAAAATCGATCAGTAATATAGCGATTTGAAAGGGTAACAGCTGCAATGATTGCGCTATCTGCAATAGTGATGCCATGATGTGCTTCATAGCGATCTTTAATGCCTCGCATAATTGAGATTGTATCTTCAATATTAGGTTCTGCAACATATACAGCTTGGAATCTTCTAGCTAATGCAGCATCCTTCTCGATATATTTACGATATTCATCAAGTGTAGTTGCGCCAATGCAATGTAATTCACCTCTAGCTAGCATTGGTTTTAACAAATTTGACGCATCCATTGCGCCATCAGCTTTGCCAGCTCCTACTAGTAAATGTAATTCATCGATGAAAAGAATAATTTCGCCGCTTGCTTCCTTAATTTCATTTAATACAGCTTTAAGACGTTCCTCAAATTCCCCTCGATATTTTGCACCTGCTATTAAAGCGCCCATATCAAGTTCAATAATTTTGCAATTTGCAAGTGACTCTGGAACATCTCTCATATAGATTCTCTGTGCTAAACCTTCAATTATGGCTGTTTTACCGACGCCAGGTTCACCAATTAATACAGGATTATTTTTTGAACGTCTGGATAAAACCTGAATAGCTCTCCTGATTTCTTCATCTCTACCAATAATAGGGTCAATTTTTCCTTCTGATGCAAGTTTTGTTACGTCTCTACCGTATTTAAGTAAAGCATCATAACTATTTTCTGCTGATTCTGAATTCGCATTTCTGCCTTTTCTTAGATCCATTATAGCAGCAGCTAATCTTTTTGAATCAATACGAGATTTATTTAAGATATTACCAACTATTCCATTATCATAAGACAAAGCTTCAACTATTCTTTCTATTGTAGTAAAACTATCTTTGTTATCTTTTGAAAGACTAATAGCCTTGTCAAGAATTTTTAATCCATCCGATGATAAACTAACTTGTCCGCCGCCACCATGAATTTGCACTTGAGGAATAGACTCTAATTCTTTATTCAGTTTTGTTTTGATTATATTTACATCAGCGCCAAGTTTGCAAATTAGATTTGAAACAATTCCTGTTTCTTCTTCTAGCAAACAAAAAAGTAGATGCAGGGGTAATATCTGTTGATGATTATATTTTGCAGCCAGCATCTGAGATGCCGAAATTACACCTCTTGCAGCTATAGTAAATTTTTCAATATTCACAATATTTTTTTTTTAGTTATATATATACATATAGTTATGAAATCTAAAAAATCAATGATATGAGAATAGGTATGATTTTTATATCATTACCATCACTAGCAATAATTAGTTGTTGATAAAAAACAAAAGTTTTTACTGAATATTATTTGTAATCATAAATCTTTATGTACTATATTATTCTTTTTGTGGTACAAAAAAGATATTACTAATAAAATTTACTTAATTATTTAAATGGAAATTATAGAATGTTATACAAACTATTGTTTTTAACAATTGCTTTTATTTTGAATTTTTACAATCAAGCTAATGCTAATAATCAAGAAGAAATAAAGAAAGATTCAGAAGAATCAAAAATAGAGGCTGGTACTGGTGAATTAAAAGATAGTCCAAAAGAGCTTGATCAAACATATGTTCGAGGGTTAACTGTAGCCCCTGATGACATGGTTATTGGCGACGCAAAAAGTAAAATAGTATTAGTAGAATATTTTTCACCAACTTGTCCGCACTGCGTGCATTATCATCAAAAAATATTTCCTGAAATACAAAAAAAATATATTGATACCAAAAAAATAGCTTATGTGACAAGGGAATTTATTGCTAATAAACAAGATCTGGACGCAACTATTTTGGCTAGATGTAATGGTAATCTTGATATTTATATCAAATTCACAAATGTTATTCTGAATCAACAAGATAATTGGGCTTTTAGTAAAAATTACCGAGAAATTCTAACAAATATAGGAAGTCTTGGTGGAGTAACGCCTGAAAATTTTTCTAAATGCTTGAATAATCAGGATATACTTAAAACTATCATGGAAAATACAAAATTAGCAGCTAGTTTACCTCATTTTGTGGGAACTCCTAGTTTTTTTATAAATGGTAAAAGATTTTCAGAAAGATATACTTTTGAAGAACTGTCAAAAGCTCTGGATAAAGAATTAAATATTGATAGTTAATGAATGTTAAGTTATGTTAGATAAAAAAATAAGGGAATTGCAAAATAAAATAGATAAAATAAGTGATAAAGAAATAAACTCTTCTAACAACACAAACTCTTCTTTGGCTCTTCTAAATGTTGTTTCCGAGATTGTTGCTGGTGTTATAGTGGGTGTTATAGTAGGTTTGTTGTTTGATGGTATATTTAGCACTAAACCATGGTTTCTTGTAACCTGCATTATTTTTGCAATGGTTTCTGCTTTTAGATCAATTTGGAAAAAATATATAAAATAATTAGTATTAAAAATGGCTCACAGTCCTTTAGATCAATTTAAAATTAAAGAAATAGCAAATATTGAATTGTTTGGTCACGAGATTATTTTAACAAACTCGTCGTTGTTTATGATTCTTGCTAGCCTATTTATTTTATTTTATTTTATTCTTGCTTTTAGACAGTCAAAAATAATTCCTACTAGGTTACAAATTAGTGGCGAATTGATTTATTCTTTAATCATCGATACTGTAAACCAAAATATCGGTGCTAAAGGCAAAAAATTCGTACCTTTAATTTTTACATTATTTATGTTTATTAGTACCTGTAATTTATTTGGTATGATACCATATGGTTTTACGGTAACTAGCCATATTTCCATAACATTTGCATTAGCAATCATGGTGTTTTTACTAGTAACATTACTTGGGTTTGTTTTACATGGTTTGCATTTTTTCTCTTTATTTTTACCAAAAGGTACTCCTTGGTGGCTAGCACCTTTGATGATAGTAATTGAATTATTTGCATATCTTGCAAGACCAATAAGCTTATCTTTGCGTTTGACTGCAAATATGGTTGCTGGTCATGTGTTACTTAAAGTGATAGCTGGTTTTGTTGTTTCAATGTCAATTTACTTGAAAATTTTTCCTATACCTTTTATCTCTGTGCTAATAGGTTTTGAAATTTTTGTTGCAATTTTACAGGCTTATATATTCACTATACTATCATGTGTATATTTAAATGATGCAATTAATTTACACTAGTGTATAGTTAATTAGTGTTAAGCATTGCTCGAAAAAAAGAATGCTAAAGTTTAATTTTTATTTAAAATATTTAGGGAGAGAAATATGGAATCTATGATGGCTCTTAAATTTATTGGTGCTGGTCTTATGGCTTTTGGTATGCTTGGGGCGGCTATAGGAGTGGGTAATATTTTTTGTTCACTATTAAATGCAATAGCTCGCAACCCTTCTGCGGCTGATCAGTTGCAGAGGATGGCTTTTATTGGTGCTGGACTTGCTGAAGCTATGGGTTTGTTCTCATTTGTTATTGCAATGTTGTTAATTTTTACGTGATGTTTGAAAATTTATATGCCGCAATTTGATATATCAAGTTTTAGCAATCAATTATTATGGCTTAGTTTTGTTTTTGGAGCTTTATATATTTTTGTTAGTAAATTTATTGCTCCAAAAGTTGAATCTATATTAACAAGTCGTAATCTTTATTTAGAGGATAATATTTTAATCTCTAAGAACGATCATAACAAAATGATTGCTTTGCATTCTCAAAAACAAGAGAATCTGATGGAGCTTGATGTTATTATAGAAAAAATGCAGAAAGATGCTTTAAATAATCTAGAAGAATATTTTGTGAAAAAAAATCAACAGATGGAATCTTCTTTAATTCTTAAAACAGAAGAATCATTTACAGAAATACAAAATTATTTACAATCTTTTCGTGAAAGCAAAGATCAATCTTGTATTGAACTTTCATCTTTTATAATTGAAAAAATTACTAAAAAATCAGTAAATATTGATTTGTTAAAGAAGATTTGTGGAACAAGATAATGCATTTTTTTGATGAAAATTTCTGGGTAGCAATTAGTTTTATTCTTTTTGTATATTTTGCTTATAAACCTGTAAAAAAAGCTATTATCAATTCTTTGGATGTTAAAATTGATGATATTAAACAAAAATTTGCAGAAAGTGAGAAAATAAAAACTGAAGCTAAGTTGTTGCTTGAAGAAATTCAGAAAGAAATGATGAATTTTGAAGAATATAAAAAGCAAATAATTAACAAGGCTAAAGATAGCACAGAAAAATTGATTAAAAAAAGAACCAAAGAGATGGAAATTGCATTGGATCGAAAAAGCAAATCTGCTAATCAAATTATTGAAAATGAAAAATCTAAAATATCAGAAGAATTAAAAAATGAATTTACTGACTCTGTAATTAACAGTGTTAGAAATTATCTGATTGAATCAAAAAATAATTCTATATCTGACGAAGAAATTATTGATAAATTTATCAACCATAAAAAATAGCTTATGATTGAAATATCAACTCTCTAGACTAAAATCTTAGTTCACTTTCAATGTTGCGTCTTATTGTCGTTTTATCATTTAATAAAATTATTATCTATATAGCGTATTATCTATATAGCGAAACTATGCAAGATTGGTTTTAGTGTTCTTCTATTAACATAGCTCAATTAACTTGTACATTTTTCAAGATTTCTCTGGATTTTCTTTGTTGATCATCATATAAGTTTTAGATAATATTTAAATTAAGTTTGGAAATTTTATGGATAAAGAAAGGGCATTGGAAGCTGCTATTAGTCAAATAGAAAAAAGCTATGGCAAAGGCTCCGTGATGAAACTAGGTCAACGTCAAGAAATGAATATTGAGGCAATACCTACTGGTTCAATTGGTCTTGATATAGCTCTTGGTATTGGCGGGGTTCCTAAAGGAAGAATTATAGAGATTTTTGGTCCTGAAAGTTCAGGTAAAACTACTCTAACACTGCATATAATTGCGGAAGCGCAAAAAAAAGGTGGTACATGTGCTTTTATAGATGCTGAGCATGCTTTAGATCCTATTTATGCTAAAAAATTAGGAGTTAATATTGATGATTTAATTATCTCTCAACCAGATACAGGCGAGCAGGCTTTAGAAATTACAGATACATTAGTTCGTTCTGGAGCTGTTGATTTAGTTGTAATTGATAGTGTTGCTGCTCTTGTTCCCAAAGCTGAAATCGATGGTGAAATGGGAGATTCTCATATGGGATTGCAAGCAAGGCTAATGAGTCAAGCTCTTAGAAAATTAACTGCCTCTATTTCTAGAACTAATTGCATGGTTATTTTTATTAATCAAATAAGAATGAAAATTGGTGTGATGTTTGGTAGTCCTGAAACTACTACCGGTGGTAATGCTCTTAAATTTTATGCTTCAGTTAGGATGGATATAAGGCGTATTGGTTCTATTAAAGATAAAGAAGAAGTTGTTGGTAACCAAACAAGAGTCAAGGTTGTAAAGAACAAGGTCGCTCCACCTTTTAGAACTGTTGATTTTGATATTATGTATGGTTCTGGTATCTCGAAAGAAGGTGAGATTATTGATATTGGAGTGAAATATGATTTTATTGAAAAATCTGGTTCGTGGTTTTCTTATGGAGATATTCGGATTGGGCAGGGCAGAGAAAATGCAAAACAATACATGAAAGATCATCCAGAAATTGCTGATGAATTATCTGAAAAAATCAAAACCCAATTACTGGACGCTCCTGTTAGCTTTGTTTTAACGGACGAAATAGTAGAAGATGCAAATTAATATTTTTATTTAAGGTAAGTGTAATGACAAATTTAAAAGGAAATATAGCTTTTGTTACAGGCGCTAGTGGTGGTATTGGTATGGCAATAAGTAAAAAGTTGCATAGTCTTGGAGTTCATGTATTTATCAGCGGTAGTAATGAAAAAAAACTGATAGATCTTGGAAAAGAATTAAAAGATAATTACACTATCAAACTTTGTGATTTGTCTGATCTGAAAGCAACGGATCACTTATTATCGGACATAGATAAAATAGATATTCTGGTGTGTAATGCTGGTATCAATAAAGATACATTAGCTGTAAGAATGACGAACGAAGATTTTGGATCAGTGATAGATGTGAACTTAAAATCTAATTTTACTTTAAACAGAGAAGCAATTAAGAAAATGATGAAAAATAGATATGGTAGAATTATCAATATTTCTTCTGTAGTAGCTGTTTCAGGTAATGCAGGGCAAGCAAATTATTGCGCTTCAAAGGCTGGATTGATAGGTATGACAAAATCTCTTGCTTATGAAGTTGCAACTAGAGGTATTACAGTTAATGTTATAGCCCCGGGGTTTATTGTTTCCAACATGACTGATGTTTTAACGGATTCTCAAAAAGATGCTATAATGCAAAAAATACCCTTAAAGAAATTAGGTAGCCCAGATGATGTGGCAAATGTTGTAACTTTTCTTGCTAGTCCTGATTCTTCATATATTACAGGGCAGACTATCCATGTTAACGGTGGGATGTTAATGGTATAGAATATTAAAGAAAATAAGTTGATAAATTATAAAGTAATTATTGGCTATGATTGAATAATATAAATTTATTTTTATAGTGGCAAAAGAATTCTTTTTGTGCTAAAAGTGTGAAACTAGTTTTTGCCCTAGCGCAGAATGAAAAATTATAGAAACGATAATGAGGTTTTTTATGAGTGATAATATCGAACAAAAGATAAAAAAAACTGTTGCTGAAACTCTTAGAATAGATGAAGCTAGTATTTCTCTAGAATCTAGATTTGTCGATGATCTTGGTGCTGATAGCTTAGATTTAGTGGAGTTGATGATGGCGATAGAAGCTGCTTTTGAATGTGATATACCAGATGAGAACGCTGGTAAAATAGCTACTGTTGCTGATGCGGTTAAATATGTTGAAGAAAACATTAATACCTAGAGATTTTTTAGAATTAATTAAACTAACGACTTAATAAATCTACTGATTATTTTTGGTTCGATAAATAAAAATCCAAAACTATTAATACGAAAACCAGACCAATAGATTTACATCTATTGGTTGATGATTTTGTTAGTTTCGATCAGTTTATATAGCATTTATGTAAGAGATAATAAAAAAAATGATTCATTATGTCAACTAGGAGAGTAGTGATAACTGGTGTTGGGATGATTACCTCGCTTGCTTTGAATACGGCTGATACTTGGTCTAAAATTCTAGCAGGCAAAAGTGGAGTAAAAAATATCACGTCTTTTGATACTGAAAAAATATCTTGTAAGATTGCTTCCGAAATACCTGAGTTTAATGCTGAAAATTACATTAATCCAAGAGATGTAAGAAAGATGGATAGATTTATTCATCTTGGTATAGCTGCTGCTATTGAGGCTGTGGAAGATTCTAATATTTTACCACAAACAGACTATGAAAAAGATAGAACAGGAGTTATGCTTGGTTCTGGAATTGGTGGTCTTGGCATGATAGAGAAAACATCTGTAGAATTGCATAATTCTACTAGTTGTAAAGTTACTCCTTATTTTATTCCAGCATCATTGGTAAATTTGCTTTCTGGTCATGTGTCAATTAAATATGGGTTTGCAGGGCCAAACAGCGCTGTTTCTACTGCTTGTTCTACGGGAGCTCATGCTATTGGTGATGCAGCAAGAATGATTAAATATGGTGATGCTGACGTTATGATAGCTGGTGGAGCTGAGGCGCCAATTACCCCAGCCGGTGTAGCTGGTTTTGTAGCTGCCAGAGCTCTTGCAAGTAGTTTCAATGACAGACCGACTGAAGCCTCAAGACCTTGGGATGTTGAACATGATGGCTTTGTAATAGGCGAGGGTGCAGGTGTTGTTGTTCTTGAAGAATATGAGCATGCAATAGCAAGGGGAGCTAAGATATATGCTGAGGTAATAGGTTATGGTTTAACAGGTGATGCTTATCATATTACTTCTCCGAATGGTCGAGGTGCTTACAGAGCTATGGAAAATGCTTTGAAAGATGGTAAAATCAACCCAACCCAGATTGATTATATAAATGCTCATGGAACATCAACTAAGATAGGTGATGGAATTGAGCTGAACTCTGTGCAAACTTTATTCACGGATAATAAGAATTTTAGTATGTCATCAACTAAATCATCGATAGGTCATTTGCTAGGAGCTGCTGGCAGTGTTGAGGCAATATTCACAGCACTTGCGATTAGAGATCAAATAGCTCCTCCTACTATTAATTTACACAACCCTATTGAAGAAGTGAAAATAGATCTAGTTCCTCTTAAAGCAAAGAAAAGAGAGATTATCTATGCTTTATCAAATTCTTTTGGTTTTGGTGGTACAAATGTTAGTCTATTGTTGAAAAAAATTGATTATTAATTCTGCTATGCGTTAGAGAAATCACTAGATTGTAAATAGTTTGGTGATTTTCAATCCTAAGAAAAAACAGGATAGACTTAACCCCACACTTAGCATTACGTAGAAAATAGCTGGCATATATTTTTCTTGCTCAATAAGCAATCCAAAATCCAAAGCAAAACCAGAAAATGTTGTGAATCCACCTAATAAACCTGAAATCAGAAAATATTTTATATTTTCTGATTCTAGCCAATACAAACTGGCTAATTGAGTTAGAATTCCCATAATAAAAGAACCTAAGACATTAACGGCTAAAAGCTGAAAAGGAATTCCAAAAATTGTTAAGGCTAAGGTTTTAGACAAGTATATACGAATTATAGATCCAAGAGCCCCACCCAAACCGACGGCTATGTATTGTAGTAATATCATTATTTATATTATTATTTGCTATTAATGATTTTAAGAAAGTAAAATCTTAGCTGAACTTTTTTCTATTATTTCTTCTACACTAATGTCATCAGCTTTTTTAACTAGATATATTTTACCATCCTGAATATCAAAAACACCTAATTCGGTAATTACTCTATCCACTACATTTACACCAGTTAGCGGCAAAGTGCATTTATTAACTAATTTTGCTTTTCCATCTTTAGAGTTATGATTCATTAACACTACCACTCTCTTTATATTGGCAACTAAATCCATAGCTCCTCCCATGCCTTTGATCATCTTACCTGGCACAGCCCAATTGGCTAAATCACCTTTTTCCGAAACTTCTAAAGCTCCAAGAATAGTAAGATCAATATGCCCCCCACGAATCATGTCAAAAGAAGCTGCGCTATCAAAATAGCTAGTTTCCGGAAGAGAGGTAATAGTCTGTTTACCTGCGTTGATAAGATCCGCATCTTCTTTGCCAAAATAAGGAAATGGCCCCATTCCTAACATGCCATTTTCGCTTTGAAAGCAAACATTTATGTGATCTGGTATGTAATTTGGGATATTTGTTGGCATGCCTATACCAAGATTAACAAATAAACCATCTTTAATTTCCATTTCTGCGGCTATTCTGCACATTTCATCATTTGTCCAAGCCATTTATTTTGCCTCTTTGGTTGTATGAGTTATTTTTTCTATTCTTTTCTCATAATTACTTCCTTGAAGCAATCTATCAATGAATATACCTGGTGTATGGATGTTATTACTATCAATTTGACCAATTTCAACTATTTCTTCCACTTCACAAATAGTTATTTTGGCTGCAGTTGCCATAATAGGATTAAAATTCCTTGCTGTTTTATTGTAGATAACATTGCCAAATTTATCCGCCTTATACCCTTTAATTATGGCAAGATCTGCGAATATTCCTCTTTCCATTACATATTTTTTACCATCAAACTCTCTTATCTCTTTTCCTTCTGATACAATAGTACCAACTCCAGTTTTGGTGTAAAATGCTGGTATACCAGCTCCTCCAGCTCTTATTCTTTCGGCTAAAGTACCTTGTGGAGTAAGTTCAAGTTCAAGAGATCCGTCTAAATATTTTTGTTCAAATAATTTATTTTCTCCGACGTAAGAAGAGATCATTTTTTTAATCTGATTATTTTTGAGAATTATACCAAGACCAAAATCATCGATTCCGCAATTATTACTAATAATTGTTAGATTTTTTACACCAGATTTTGCAATTGCTGCTATAATATTTTCAGGAATGCCACATAATCCAAATCCACCAGCGTGAATTATCATATCATCTTTGATAATATCTTTAATTGCTTCATCAGCTGTTTTATATGTTTTTACCATTATATAGTCATTTTTTATAATTGATAAATATTAATTTATTACTAAATCTATATTTCATGCAAGTTATTAGTTGGTTTTTGCAAAAAACTATATTAAGAATTCTAATAAGGGATTAATTCTATGTTAGAATGAAACAATTATTTGTATAGAAATATTTAGTAGAGTGTCAGAAAAGATAATGCAAATTGATAAAAATATACCAAATTATTTAACTATACTTAGAATATTAGCAATACCTCTTATTGTGATGTCATTTTATTTTGATGATTCAAAATTTGCTCATAGAATTGGTGGTATAGTTTTCGCTATAGCGAGTTTAACAGATTTTTTTGATGGTTATCTCGCAAGAAGATACAACATAGTTTCAAATTTAGGGCGAATGCTTGATCCAATAGCAGATAAAGTATTAGTAGGATGTGTTTTGGTAATGCTAGTTAAATCTGGTAGAGCTGACGAGGTGCCATGTCTTCTTATTTTAGCTAGAGAGTTTGTTGTCGCTGGATTAAGAGAGTTTTTAGCGCAAGTAAGGGTGAGTGTACCAGTTACTAGGTTAGCAAAAATTAAAACAGCTATACAAATGATCTCAATGACTATGCTAATAATTGGCTCAATAGGATCTGGGATTAATTGGCTTGATTTAGTAGGTCATGTTTTTTTATGGATTTCAGCAATTTTAACATTAGTTACAGGTTATTCATATTTACAAGCCTGTAGTAAATATTTCTAATATTCGTGCTTTTTTGTCCTCAATAGTTATTTCCTCGGGTAATTCAATTTAATTAAATATTAATTATGAGGATGATAAATATATAAATTATATTTAGTATGTCATCGTTGTGACAGAAGTTGCTTAATTATATATCTTTAGTAACTAATAATTTCATTTTGAGTGTACTTAATGTCATACTGGTTATTAATTATACTCTTCAATAAAATAATTAACTTATATAAACAAGAGATTTTTAGTCAAAAATAAAAAGGTTAAACGTGTCATTTATCAAGCGAAAACTAAATAAGAATATTTATAATGATTCATCAGAAAATTTTATACCTATTGCATGTCATTATGATGAAAATACTTTGCTAACAAAAAATGGTGAATTATTACAAATTTTTCAGATTGATGGTCTTACTTCAAAAAGAATTAGTAAAAAACTTTTTAATCTTAGGGAGGATGTAAGAAATGCTATTAGCAATGGAATTGAAGGGGGTAAATTAGCATTTTGGATTCATACAATAAGACATAAAATAAATCTTGATGATACTACGCCATATAACAATTTGTTATCTGCTAATATTCATGATATTTGGCAAAAAAAGAATTGTTGGCAAGATAAGTTTGTTAATTCTTTGTATATTACAGTAATACACGACTCTCCTGAGTTAAAAATAAAAAACTTTAATTCTTTAATTAATTCTCTTTATGCTAATACAATTGGAAATTTCGAAACTAACTATTTTGCTAAAGCAGTTCAAGTACTTAATAAAACAGTAGATAAGTTGATATTAGATTTAGAAGAATATGGTGCTAAAAAACTTGGTATTAGAATCGAAAGAGATAATTGTTATTCAGATGCTATGTTTTTATATAGAAGAATAATACAATTGAATGAAGAACAGTGTATATTACCAATAGCTGACATTTCAGTTGCCCTTGCTTCTAAAGCATATGCGATTGGAAATGATATGATAGAAGTTATAAGTCGTGATGGTAAAAAATTTGCAGCTTTATTGTCTATCAAAGAATATCAAGAAGTTTCTTCTGAAGAGTTAGATAAATTTTTACAAATTTCAGTTGAAATGATAGCAACAGAAATATTCTATTTGGTTGATAAAAGCAAGGTGGTTCCTTTGTTTGAGGATCAGGCTTATATGGCTGATATTAGTGGTGATGTTGAGCTAAAATCTCTTAGTGGTTTAGACAAAATTCTACAAGATAAGGATCGTAAAAATTATTTTTGTCATCAGCAAATATCATTTATGATTATAGGAGATGATGCAAAACAACTGAATAATCATGTAAAACATGCGTCTCAAACTTTAGCAAAGATTGGTATAATGCATGTAAGAGAAGATATAAATTTAGAAAAAACCTTTTGGGCTCAGCTACCTGGAAACTTTGCTTTTATTGCAAGAATGTCTCCCACGATTTTAGATAATACAGCAGCGCTTGCTTCGTTACATAATTTTCCTACAGGTAATCAATATAGTCATTGGGGTCAAGCTGTGACTTTGCTTCGAACCGAAATGGGCACTCCATTTTTTATGAATTTCCATAATTTACAAGGAAAGAGTAATTTTTGTATTTTAGGAGTAAAAAATTCTGGCAGAACAACTTTACTTAATTTCCTGCTCTCAGAATCTGATAAATATAAACCAACAATTATCCAGATTGTTGATGATTCCAATTCTATTCTTTCTGTAAAAGCTAAAGGCGGCAAATGGATTCAAAGAAGCAAGAATTTATTTAATCCTCTAGATTTAGAGGATAATGAGCAAGATAAATCTTTTTGTTTTGAGTTTTTTAAAATTCTAGCTAAGCATCATTTTGATCCTTTGACGGAGCCTGAATTAGAGCTACTTAAGAATGTTAGTTTGCAAATTTTTTCTATCCCTAGGAAAGAACGAAAAATATCTTTAATAATTGAAACTATAGAAGATTCTGAAACAGGTAAAATTCTAAAAAAACGTCTTATTGAATATATGAAAGATGGTTTATATTACGAGGTTTTTGAGTCTCAAGAAGAAATGTTGATTGCTTCTGGAGATATAATAGCTATTAATCTTGAGCAGTATGATGATATTGAATATAAAGAGAAATTTTTTCCAAAAGAGGTAAAATTAATAGAAGAATATGAGTATAATCTTAATACAATGCGTAGTGTTAAAGTTGCGATTGTATATTTTATGAAGAATTTATTAATAAAAGTTGGAAAAGAGCCGAAGATTTTTGCTATTGATAATATGGATTCTATATTTAATTTAAAATTCTATTCTTCGCTAATTCCTGAAATATCGGAAGATATTAATATTGCTAATGGTGTTTTTATCAATACAATTGATCTGCATATTTTAGAGAATTTATATGAAGATTTGGGTTCTTTAGATTGGATTGAATTGATGAATACTCAAATAATAATACCTCCAGAAATTAGAATAAATAATATTGGAGAATTGCTTAAACTGAGTCCATCTGAAGTTAGAAAACTAGATATTTTAACGATTAATAGCAGAATGTTTTTGATAAAACAAGATGATAAAGTGATTGCTGCTGAGCTAAGTATAGGTGGTTTGCAAGGTTTGGTAAGATTTTTATCTTCTGGAAAGTCAGAGATAGAAGAATATACAAAAGTTATAGAGCGATATTCCAGTGAAAAACCAGAAGATTGGGTTGGTCCACTCTATGATGAATTAGAAAATATTACATAAGGCTTTGTGGTGATAAAAAAAATTATTCTGATTATTTTATTAGTAACTATTCTACCTATAAAGGTTAATGCAAATTCTTGGGATGCTGTAGGAGCTTGTTTTACTGATCCTTGCAATTGTGGAGATAGTAATAAACATAGACAAGAATATTGGGGGGGTAGTGGTAATCTGTATCGAACAACTGATAGAAATAGAATTTGCGCGCCTTGGAATAAAGAGTCAGGAAGAGATAATAATACATGTTTGATTAAAAAGGATTATCCCGGGGCTGGCATTGGTTATTATGAAAATTTATGTGCTGAAGCAACGCCAGAAAGTAAATATATGACTCCAAAGATAAGAGTTAGAGGTCAGCAATGTAATTTTCTTGCTTGTTGGACCACTGATAATACATTATCTTGGGATGGGCAGTGTGTTACACTCGCTTCTGGTTATGGAGTTTTTCCAGGTTTGCACAGAATGTGTGCTAGAGTTGCTATTCCAGCTGATTACAAAGAAAATTTTTCTCAAGATCCTGGTTATACCGTAAAAAAACATTTAAACTTCGAAGGAATGGAAGTATCAGATGAAATAATATACGGATATGATGATCAACCTATTGATTTGAATCCACCTAAATTATGTTTATATAAAGATCCAGCTTTTTTCAGTTTTACAGATGGTTTTGATATTATGGATTTAGATCCTAATAAACAATCTTCTCACAAAACTTCTGAGTTAAGTCCGATAATAAAAGTACTGCTTTTTCTTTTGGATATGTCAGTTCAGCTTGCGGAATCTCCAATCGATTTAATAAATGCTTTAATTACAATGATTGCAGGAGATGATAGTGATGGGCAAACGACATTTGCTTCTGTTTTAAAAGATATATTCCGATTTATAGGTTGGTTAATTGAGAAATTTGGTGAAGGAATAGCTGCAATTTTAAAAGCGATTGGTCAAATTAATAGATCTGTAGATGATACAATCTATGGCTGCGTACCTATACCGCTTGGCGCATATCCGCCACCATTTTGCCCTACAATATCGCCATTGTTTCAGACGGCTTATACACAAAAAATTTGTCCCACAGAAGGTGGGGTTGTTCTAACTTCAACTAAAGATGAGCCTTGTGTATTCTCTGGATTAGAGAATAACTTTGTTAGAAATTCGATTAGAATTACTTTTGAAAATTTTGTGCCGCTGTGTCAGCAAGGACGAAATTCAAGCGCTAATAACGATAAATGTGTGATAATAAAGAATTTAGATACTTTTCCAGCCGCTCACTTATTACATTTGGGTACTGGTAATACAGATATTATACCATTATGTAAACAAGGTATGACAACACCTTGTGTTGATACTAAAATTCCTGTACCAACTAGATGTACAGGAAGCGTTTGTATTGAAGATGGTTTTAGGGTGGTATATGGTCTTAAACTTGGTAACACATCTACTCCACAATCTTATTTTATTGATGAAAATTATTTACCTAGTTGTCCTAGTAGCGGCTCTGCATCATGTCAAGAAATTTGGGGGGTGAACATTTCTGGATTTGTTGATACTTCTATTACTTTCCCTGTTATTCAAGAAATATCTGATATATCTCCTTTATCTAAAGTAATTAGGGCAAAGGATGATTCTGGTAAATTTTCATCTTTTAATATTTCGATAGTCAGGAAATCAGTTTATAATTCTGATTTTGATTTTGCTCAAAATCCTAAGCAAATATGTGTAACAAAAGGAACTGAAACTTTAGTAGGTTGTGAAAATAGAGCTTCATTTACAAAGCCAATAGTGCATGAATGTCCATTCGCTGGTATTAATTGTACAAGTAGTTATTATTCACCTAAATTTGTTGCAAGTCTTGTTTCTGGGAGTGATTCAACCAATGCTCTAGTTGAGCCGCAATCAGTTTATAATCAGAGTCAGTCTGTAGATAATAGTGTTATAAATTTAGCTGGTTTTGTATTTAATTCATTTGTTACAGATGATAAATCGCAAAAAGTTCCATTTTCTGGGATTAATTCCCCAAATCCTGGAAGTATATATGGCACTTACTTGAATAATATTTTCCCTGTTAACATTGATAATGGTGTGGTAAACAATAATGCAATTTATTTATATGGTTTAGAGTATATAAATAATAGATATTTAGTTGGTGGTAAGTTCTCGTGTCTTGAAAATATTGATCTTGAAAAATGTCCTAAAAACACAAAAAATTGCGTGTTAACAAAGCTTATAAATACAGATACTGTGAATTGTAAAGATTTTATGACCAAGCTAGCCACTTATCCTACAAGCGTCAAGCGCTGTACTGCCGAGCAAAGTAATAGTTGTACTCCTATTGTAGGTGGTATCGTGCCTAGCATCCCCCCGAGAGCAGATGTTTCTATTTTGCAATGTCCTTCTGGCTCTTATTGTTATACAAGTCCAATCAATGCTGATTTATGCCAAGTTACTACTTTACTGAGTGATCGTTATATTCCAACTCCGAGTTATGGCGCTATTTTAGACGATGGGGCAAATGGATATTACCCTGTTGACCCTGTGTCTCAAAGTACAAATAATGTTGTATGTACAACTATAGATGATGTTGTAAATTGTAAAAACTTTATTGATAAATTAGCTTCTTACCCAAATATAATAAGATGTACTGATGAACAAGCTACTAGATGTAGCTATGTTGTAGATACAATTCCAGCTCTTATCGCTGGTAATGATGGAGCTTCAATCCGCTTGTGTGATTCTGGAATTAATTGTTACACAAGCCCTAATGGTGCTGATTTATGTCAACAATCAAATTGCGTTGGTAACGCACCTACGGGATATAATTTTGATCAAAGCAAATATATTTTAAGAGATAAAACTTCTTATGAAATGAATTTATGTACAGCTATTCCCCAACCGAATTGTGCAGCTATTACTAATTACACAAGTCAAGATGATGGTTATGCTGTTTGGCCAGAAACCCAAGTAGGTAATATTGCTATAGGAAGTTGTAAAAACGGGGCTGTACCACTAGCTCCACTGCAACGTTGGTGTGTACCAAATCCAGATAATCAGACTTTTGGATTTTCTCCTTTATATACAATAGATGCGTCTAATAATAAAATTTATAGTAATGTAAGATGTTCTACTTATCAAATTACATTATCAAATCGAACTGATAGTTTTCCAGCTAATTACCCTAGAAGTGCAACTAGTAATATTAATGATTATTCTGGTAATGTTACTCTAGGTGGATATAATTATAGCGGGACAACAGTATTATCGCAGGGCTCTTATTCTTCAACGATGATTTTTAACATTCCAGTGGATACTAGTAAGATTGATTATTTCAGAATTACATCAATGGCGAATGATGATTTTGCCTTAGTAAAAATCAATAATGTTTTTGTTTATAGTTCGCCATCTAATAGTTATAATTGCGGTAATGCTAATATTAATATAGGAAGTTTTAACAATATGGTTGCTAATAATAATGGTACAGTAACATTAACAAAAACTTCTGGCGGAAATATTACTATAGGTGATACATGTAAATGGAATAGATCTAGTAATATAGATTTAAAACCATATTTAGTTCAAGGATCTAATACTATAAAAATAGATTTAATTGTTATTGGTGGTGGAGGTTTGCACTATTCAATAGATTACAAAATGACTGCACCATAAGTTAATAATTATAGGGTAATTTTGAAATACCTGAAAAATAAAAAAAATGTTTTTTTTATTTTAAATCTGTGTTATAAAATAAATGTACATATTTCAAGATGCGTAGCAGCTTTGTAAATATCTGTGCAAATATAATGAGAAAATACAGATTGGGTAGTAAGAAATGAAACATGGTGGTAGACGAAATGGAGCTGGTAGACCAAGGGGTCAAGGTAAGTACGGTACTAGTACAAAAGCCATTAGAGTGCCGGAATATTTAATAGAAGATGTAAAAAGCTATTCTATTAACGGCGGATATAAAATACCGTTCTTTAGTTCTAAAGTCGAAGCTGGTCACCCTTCTTTAGCGGATGATCATATAGAAGATATGATCGATATAAATAGTTTTTTAATCAAAAATCCTCATACAAGTTTTTGTGTTAAAGTTTCGGGTCTCTCAATGATTGGTGCTGGAATTTATGAAGGTGATATCTTAATTGTAGATAGCAGTATTTCTCCGATTGAAGGCAAAATAGTAATCGCTGCTTTAGATGGTATGCTTACTGTAAAAAGATTTGATTTTATTAACAAAAAGCCTTATTTGATACCGGAAAATCCCAATTTTGACCCTATTCCAATTCTAGAAAATTCAGAAATTTACATATGGGGAGTGGTAATAAGTATAGTTAGAAGTTTATAATGGGGTGATGATTATGGAATTTAAAATTTATGAAATTGAAAATATCAAAAGTGCAAGAGAGTATTTATCAAAAATAAATGAACCTGTATTATTAAGCAACCCCCAAGGAAGTACTAGATATTATGGTATTAGAGTTATAGACTATATTTTCAAAACCCTTCAAAATGAATTTCCTAGTAAAATAAGGGGTACTATTATTGATGTGTACGATGATTACCCAGCCTTGATAACCGCAAAAGAGCTAGGTTATGATAGGATAATATACAATAACCAGATAGCTTAAAATTTAGTTTGTTTAAGTGTTTGATAGCTTGTAACGATTCAAAAAAATATTAAAAAGATGTTTAATTCGGAAATTCAGGAATTAGTGAAGGGGTGGCAAGCTTATTTACGGCTACAAAAAAACTATTCTAAAAACACTATAGAATCTTATCTTAATGATTTAAAAGCTTATTTCATTTTTATTCAAAAATATACTGAAGAATCTGTAAGTATAAAATCTATTTCTTCGGTAGATATAAGAATGATAAGAAGCTGGTTATCTGAGCGTAGATTTTGTGAATATGCGGCAACTTCTAGTGCGCGAGCTTTATCTTCAATAAGAAATTTCTATAATTATATAGAAAAAACTCATAAAATAGTTTGTCATTCGATACATTCTGTATCTAGCCCTAAAAAACCAAAATCTCTACCAAAAGCTTTATCCAAAGAAGATGCTTTGCTTTCTCTAGATAAAATAGACATTTTGGATGAAGTAAAGTGGATTGACTTAAGGAATAAAAGTTTACTAACATTAATTTATGCTAGTGGTCTTAGAATTTCAGAAGCATTATCAATAACTAAAGAGCATGTAAATAAATGTGAATATATAAAAATCATAGGCAAGGGTAATAAAGAAAGGTTGATTCCTTGGATTGAAGATGTAAGAAAATTAATTTTAGAATATTTAAAAGAATTACCTTATGAGATAGATGAAAATGAACCAATATTTCGTAGCAAGATGGGGAAAATATTACTTAGAAATAATTTTAATACCGAATTGGTTAAATTAAGACGTGTTTATGGTTTGCCGGAGCATTTAACTTCTCATTCATTTCGTCATAGTTTTGCCACGCATTTACTAGAAAATGGTGCAGATCTGAGGTCTATACAAGATCTACTTGGTCATAAGAGCTTATCTACCACCCAGAGATATACAAAAGTTAATCTAAAACACTTAGAGACGGTTTATAATAAATCACACCCTGAGTCGGAGTTGGTTCATGATAAGAAAGCTATTGATTTAAAGTAAAGAATTTAAGTGTTTTGTCTTGCATTTTAACAAAGTTTTGCATTATATTGTAGCTGTTTTAAATTAAAGATATTTAGTATGGAAAAGTTAGTTTTACCAGAGGGTTACAAGCCTTCTAATTCGGAAGAATATATGAACCCGATGCAGTTGGAGTATTTCAAACAAAAACTTCTAACATGGCGTGAAGAATTGCTTGAAGAGTCTAGGGAAACGCTAATACATTTAAGAGAAGAGAATTGGAACGAGCCAGATTTAAATGACCGAGCAAGTATTGAAACAGAAACAACTATCGAACTTAGGACTCGCGATCGTTATCGTAAATTAATCGATAAAATAGAATCTGCTATCAACAGAGTGAATAAGGGTGGTTATGGATATTGTGAAGAAACAGGTGAAGCAATAGGTCTTAAAAGACTTGAAGCAAGACCAGTTGCTACTTTATGTATAGAAGCACAAGAGCGTCATGAAAATTACGAAAAAACTCATTTAGATGAAGATTTTTTAGAAAATTAAAAGTTTTATGATACAAGGAAGATGTGATAATATCATTTTTATAGATTTGTGTTATCACATGTTGTATTATGTTGTTTAATTTTCTAGAATCAATTTTTTAATAATTTGAGAATGCAATTTTTTCCTCTAAAACTTTTTCCTAGTAATTCTAATTTTGACTTCATGCGAATGAAAAATTTTAATTATGCTCTATCAATTTTATTATTTTTCCTAAGTATATATTGGATTAGTGTCTATAAATTTAATTTTGGCATTGATTTTATTGGTGGAATTAGTATCGAGTTAAGGGTTGATAAAGATCCTGATTTACCTAAAATGCGTACAGTTCTGGGAGATCTTGAAATTGGCGAAATAATATTGCAAAATTTTGGCAGCGATAAAGATATTTCAATAAGAGCTGGTATTAGTAGTGAAGAGAATTTGATGCAGAATATTGAACTTATTAAATCTGCTCTGGCGCAAAATTTTCCATATCAGTTTGAGTATAGAAAAGTTGATTTTGTTGGTCCACAAGTTGGTAATCAGATGATAAAATCAGGTATTACTGCTCTTATACTATCATTTTTATCTATAATGATTTACATTTGGATAAGATTTGAATGGCAATTTGCTATCGGAGTTTTAGCGGCGCTGCTTCATGATGTAGTTTTAAGTCTTGGGTTTTTAAGCGCAACAAAACTGGACTTTAATTTAAGTACAATTGCTGCTATTTTAACCATAGTTGGCTACTCAGTAAATGATACTGTAGTAATTTATGATCGCATTCGTGAAAATTTAAGAAAATATAACAAAAAGCCTGTTAGTGTTATAATTAATATGAGTGTCAATGAAACTTTGTCAAGGACAACAATAACAGTTTTTACAACTTTGCTTGCTAATTTTGCTTTGATAATATATGGCGGCGAAGCGATAAAAAGTTTTAGTATTCTAGTGTTTTTTGGAATATTATTTGGTACTTATTCATCTATTTTTATTTCCGCGCCAGTGATTACATTATTTAATTTTAAAAACTTAAAAGAATAATATTTTATGAGAATTTCAGCAAATGATATTAAATCTGGTAATATACTAGATTATGAAGGAGAATTGTGGATTGTTGCTAAAAATCCTGAACATACAAAACCTGGCAAAGGTGGAGCTTATGTGCAGGTGGAGATGAAAAATCTCCGTACTGGTAATAAATTGAATCAACGCTTCAGTTCTAGTGAAGCTGTTGAAAAAGCTTTTCTTGAAAAAAAAGAGATGCAATATCTTTATAAAGATGAGAATCTTTTGGTATTTATGGATCCAAGCTCTTTTGAACAGGTAATGATTGATCAGGATTTAATGAAAGATAAATTGCCTTTTCTTACTGATGGTATGAATGTAGAAGTTGAGTTTTATCAAGATAAACCACTCAGTATTGTTCTAGCGCAAACAGTTATACTAGAAATTCAGCAGACTGATCCTGTAATTAAAGGATCCACTGCTACTTCTTCTTATAAACCAGCTATAATGCTCAATGGATTGCGTGTTATGGTTCCTCCGTATTTGGTAATAGGTGAAAAAATAATAGTTAGGACTGAAGATAGTACTTTTGTCAAAAGGGCTGAGTAATGCAAAATAATACTGATTTTCTTACAGACGCTATAAGGGGGGCTTCAAAATTTTTACATCGAGATTATTTTGAATTAGAAAATTTACAAAGTTCTGAGAAAAATACAAAAATTTTTGTTGATAAAGCAAAGCAGAGAGTTGCAGAAAATTTACAAAAATCACTGAGTAAATATTATAAAAATATCATTTTTGATAATGAATTAAAATCACAAAATTTGAATTTCAATGATTCTGCAGCTCTAGTAAATGTTTTAGATGGAGAAAAAAACTTTGAAAGAGCAATTCCATTTTTTGCATTAATAGTGACGATTCTAACAAAAAAACATGATGTAATTTCTGCAGATAAAATTGTTGTGAATTTTCCAGTTTTGGGTGATATATATTATGCCGAGCAAGGAAAAGGTGCGTGGCTTGAGAGATATTCATCAAATTTTTCTGGTGGTGCTGTAAGATTAAGGGTGTCAGTAAAAAACAAGTTAGAAGATAGGCTGGTTTGTTGTAATTACTTAGAACAGCCACTTGCCGTAAAAATATCAGAAAATATAAGAGTTTTTGAATCTTGTGCTTATCAATTAGCTCTTGTAGTTAGTGGTAAAGCTGACGTTGCTTTGTTTGCAAATAATTCCATTTTCACTCAAGGATTTGAAATGTTAATACGTGAATCTGGTGGACTTAGCTATATAAAGGATAATATATTTATTGCTTCGAATTTTCAATTACAAGAAAAAATAAAACAGGTACTAGTTTAATACTATTTTTAAAAATATCCTTAGCTTAAATTGAAAATAGTTTAAATTTTAAATTTTTTTGAATTATTATTTAATTTTGGTATCTAAAGAAACTGTTTATATAGCGAGGTGATTTTACAATGAAAAAATTTACAATTAATTGTGATTTCGGGGGGCAATTATCGCCATTTACTATTTTTATTGGTAAACCCGAGCATTCCCATCACCCGTTGCATTTTCAAGCAGATTGGCTTTCAAAACAGCGTGGTGGTATGATACCAGGAGATGTAATGGAGGCTGTAACCCAACTTCAACAATTAGCTGAAAAAAATGGTGTATCTTTAGAAGAATTATGTGTATATGCCCTTGGCACATCAGAAGAACAAGCTTCTCTTGAAGGTGAAAATAAAGAGAATGTATCTGAAGATTCAAGCTCTGAGGATGATGAAGTTGCAAAAGATCACTTTGAATAAAAATTACCGACTTTGATAAAATAAACTAAAATAATGCATAGAAAAACAATTTTAATTACAGGGGCTTCTAGTGGTCTTGGTTATGAACTAGCCATGCAATATTCAAATCCCCATAGTAGGTTAATATTAATTGGTAGAAATGAAGTTAAGTTAAATAAAATTGCTAATTTATGTCAAAATAAAGGTGCAAAAACGGAGATAGTAGTTGTTGATGTAACAGATAAAATCAACATGACTAAATATATAACAAAATTTTGCAACCAATATGTTATCGATATTGTAATTGCTTGTGCGGGTGTTTCGGCTGGTACACTTGAAGGTCCAGAGAGTTCATCTCAGGTTGAAGTAATATTTGATACTAATATAAATGGTGTTCTAAATACCATAATGCCTTTATTGCCGCATATGATTGCAAAAAAAAGTGGGTCTATTGTGGTTATTAGTTCTATGGCTGGTTTGATTGGGCTATCAAGTGCCCCTTCTTATTCAGCAAGTAAAGCCTGTGTTAGAGTTTTTGGCGAAGCTCTAAGGGGATATTTGAAACAATATAATGTTAACGTTAATGTTGTAATTCCTGGATATATTAAAACCCCAATGACTGATGTTAATAATTTCCCTATGCCTTTTATGATTTCAGCAAAAGAAGCTGCTGAAAAAATCATCAAAGCTGTTGCTAATAATAAAGGCGTATTAGCTTTTCCAATTATTACATATATTTTATTAAAATGTTTAAGCTGCCTGCCTAACCAATTAATAAATTATATTAATTCCAAGCTTCCTGGTAAACCATCTTTTGAGAAGTAATATGCTTGATATTACAAAATTGTTGTGTAATAATCCTGTGGTGGTAAATAAATATTTATCAAACAACTAATATTAATAGGGATAATATGAAAAAAAATATTCTAATAATTGCTGCTATTCCAATGGTTATTTTTAGTATTTTAACTGCTCAAGCGGTCGAAGAAAATGCTGCTAATTCTGTTATAAGTGCTGCAACAAATGCAATAACACCAGCGCCGGAATTGCAGAAAAATCTAATAATTACTGATGCATGGGTGAGAGAGACAATATCCCCAAATAATAATTCAGTTGTTTATATGAAAATTAGCAATCCTACTGATAAAGAAATAGTTATCATTGGTTCATCCGCTGCTGAGACGGCAAATAATGTCGAGTTACACCAAAGTTTTGTTGATGAAAAAGGTGTTAGCAGAATGACATCTATCGATAAAATAGTTGTACCAGCAAAAACAGATATAGAGCTAGCACCTGCTGGAATTCATATTATGCTTTTGGATTTAAAAAAATCTTTGAAAATTGGAGATAAAGTTAAGCTTGAAGTAAAAATTCAAGGCAGAAATCCATTAGTCATTCAAGCTGAAGTAAAGGATGAAAGCAATTGAGGGGTATTTTATCCTTTAAACATTCCGATTTTTATTCTGAAGAATTTATATTGAATTATTAGTAAATCTAAGAGTGATAATTAAATTATTATTGACTTCGAATGATTTATAGTTATACTTGCTTCATTGTATTTAAGTAATTATTTTGAGAGAATGCTGATATGTTTGCAGTTGTTAAAACAGGTGGAAAGCAATATAAAGTTGCAAAAAATAGCATAATTAAAGTAGAAAAAATTGAAGGCCAGTTAGGTAGTCAGGTTGAACTTAGCGAAGTTTTGATGGTTGGGGAACATTTAAAGCCTTCATTTATTGGGACACCAGTTGTTAAAGGCGCAATTGTGACAGCTGAAATTGTTAGTCAATTTAGAGATGATAAAATCATTATCTTTAAAAAGAAAAGACGTCAACACTATCGTCGTAAGAACGGTCATAGGCAAGATATAACAGAGTTAAAAATTCTTGATATTGTAAAAAAATAAGGTTTTAAGATATGGCAACCAAAAAAGCTGGCGGTAGTTCCAGAAACGGTCGTGATTCGGCAGGGCGTAGATTAGGCGCAAAAAAATCTGATGGTCAAGAAGTAATTCCTGGCAATATTATATATAGACAGCGCGGAACGAAAATCCATCCTGGTAAGAATGTTGGAATAGGTAAGGATCATACCTTATTTGCTCTTATTCATGGAAAAGTTGAATTTATATCTAAAAAAGATAAAAAACTAGTTAACGTAGTTTAAGCATAGGTTATTTAATAAATAACTTGTTTTATTAAGCGAGCTAGATCGACTATAATGAATCTTTTTTTGGACAAATACTCTATGATTCTTTTGAATCTAGAGTATTTGTTATTTAATTTTCAATTTGAGTACAGCTGAATTGTAAGCTAAAAATCCATAAATCTCTATCTTTGTATATTATTAAGTTAGAACATTGTAAATGCACTCTTGTAACTTGGAATATCAATATTAAATCAATTTAAAAAACATGGATATGGTTCTTCTAATATTAGAACTTAAAGGTATTTTTTTAATTGATGATTCCATTTTTCCTAAATAATTATAGTACTAAACACAAGTAAGAATTAAAGATAAAAAAATTGCTTGCATTTAATCGCATGGCAAAATCAAAATACTGAGCGCAAATTTACTAGATCTTGAATTAGTAGTTATTATGTAAGATTTGTTACGTGATTTTTTGGTAATATCAATGTATATTTATGTTAAAGATTTTATCCACATTGTAAAAAATTATTTATATGAAGAAATTATCATCTGAAAAATTACCTGAAGAAATATACCAAAAATCATTCCAAATGATTATCTTAAAATTGCAAAATTTTTGGAGTGAATATGGTTGTGCAATTCTTCAACCATATGACATGGAAATGGGTGCTGGTACTTTTCATCCAGCAACGGTGCTGCGTTGTCTTGGTTCAAAACCTTGGAATGTAGCCTATGTTCAGCCATCGCGTAGACCAGCAGATAGTAGATATGCTGAGCATCCCAATAGAATGCAGCATTATTATCAATTTCAAGTTATTTTAAAACCATCACCTGAAAATATTCAAGATCTCTATCTTGAGAGTTTAAAAATCCTTGGTATTGATACAAAAGTTAATGATATAAGATTTGTTGAAGATGACTGGGAATCCCCAACTCTTGGTGCTTCTGGTCTTGGTTGGGAAGTTTGGTGTAATGGAATGGAAGTATCACAATTTACTTACATGCAACAAATTGGTGGCATAGATTGCAGACCAGTAGCTGGAGAAATCACTTATGGTCTTGAGAGATTAGCTCTATATATTCAAGGAAAAGATGCTGTAAAAGATTTAGATTGGAATGGTCAAACAGGAGAGAAAGCTCTAACTTATGCTGAAGTTGATTTTGAAGCTGAAAAACAATTTTCAAAATTTAATTTAGAAGTTGCTGATGTAGAAATTTTAACCAGACATTTCATTGATTCAGAGACGCAATGTAAGCAGTTAATAGAAGCGAATTTACCTATGCCAGCTTATGATTATTGTATTAAAGCCAGTCATTTGTTTAATTTGTTAAATTCTAGGGGTGTTATTAGCGTAACAGAACGAGCATCTTATATAGCAAGAGTACGTAATTTAGCAAAATTGACTTGCAACAAATGGCTTGAAATTGAAGGTTATAATGTATGAGCGAATTATTAATAGAATTATTTTCTGAAGAAATTCCAGCAATGATGCAAAGCAAGGCAGAAATTGCTTATTTAAATATTTTTACAAAATATTTTCAAGAAAAAAAAATTGGTTTTAAAGATATAAAAATCTTTGTTGGACCAAGGCGTGTAGTAATATATGCAGATGGATTGGATAAAGAGATAAAGAGTCAAGCTATCTCTATTAAAGGACCAAAAGTTGGTAGTCCAGAATTGGCAATTGAAGGATTTTGTAAATCTAATAACATAAATCAAGCTGATTTAGTTATACAAGAAGTCAAAGGTACAAAATGTTATTTTTATGAAAAAGAAATAACTACTCAAAAAATTACTGATATTTTTTTAAAAAGCCTAGCTGAACCAATTATGGAATATGTCTGGCCAAAGTCGATGTATTGGTCGGATTATAAAATAAAATGGGTAAGACCTCTTAAAAATATATTATGCGTTTTTGATGAAGAAATTATCCCTTTTAAGCTAGGTCATTTAACGGCAAATAATAGTACTTTTGGACATAGATTTATGAGTCCAAAAGAAATATTAGTGAAAAATTTTGCAGAGTATAAAAAAGATTTAAAGGATAATTTTGTTATGCTAGATCGTTCTGATAGAATACAGGAAATTGAAGATGGTCTTAAAATCAAAATAGATGATTTAAATAAAAAATATAAGAGTTCTTATTTCAGAAAAGATGATCCCACTTTGCTTGAAGAAGTAGCGGGTCTTGTTGAATGGCCAGTAGTTTTGCAAGGAAGAATAGATGATAGATTTTTGACTCTTCCTACAGAAGTTTTGGTAGCTTCAATGAGGACTCATCAAAAATATTTTAGTGTTTTCTCTAATCCCATTCTTGTTAGCCTTCAAGGCGAACGCAAACCTTTTAAAGCTCAAGAAACCTTTTTTGCTCCTTTTTTCCTGTTCGTTAATAATATAAAATCTTCTGATGAAAGCATTATTGTAAAAGGTAACGAAAAAGTTCTTTCCGCAAGGCTTGATGATGCTTTGTATTTTTATAATCAAGATTTAAAAACAAAGTTAAAGGAAAAATCTAAGAAGCTTGATAAGGTTGTTTTTCACGCGAAACTTGGTTCCATGAAAGAAAAAATTGATCGTCTTGAGAAATTAGTAAAATTTATCAATCCGAATGCAAATGATATAATTAAGGCAGCGTCAATTTGTAAAAGTGATATTGTATCTGAAGTAGTAGGCGAATTTCCAAGCTTACAAGGCATAATGGGTTATTATTACGCAAAATCCGAAGGGAAAGAAGAATCTGTTGCCATTGCGATTAGAGATCATTATAAGCCACAAGGTCCTAGCGACTCGGTGCCTTCTGAAACATCAGGATTACTCGCATTAGCTGATAAGATAGATAGTCTATGCGGCTTAATGCTAGCTGGTGAAAAACCAACTGGTTCAAAAGATCCTTATGCGCTTAGAAGGCTAGCTCTTGGTATTATAAGGATTATTCTGGAAAATCAATGGGTAGGACATGTAAATATTACAAAACTTGTAGAAGAGTCTTGTAAATTATATTCTGAAATAATTAATTATAGTAAAAACGATCAAGACCAGATTATTTTATTTATTGAAGAAAGAGCGAAAAATTATTTTAAAGATAAATTTGATAATTCCCAAGTAAATGCTAGTGTAGATTTCAAATTGGAGCCAAGTTTAGTTGCAACAAAATATAAATTACAAGCTGTAGAAGAATTTTTGAGTGCTGACGAAGGAAAGGATTTATTAAAATATTATAAAAGAGTTAGTAACATGATTGGTAGCGCTAATATCAATCCAGATGATAAAATAGATTCTAAGATAAAATTATTAAGTGAAGAAAAGGAGTTATTAAAATATGTAGAGAATAATGATGTAGAGAATAATTCTGATTCGCTCATGCATTGGGAATATAAGGATGCTTTGAAAAAACTTTCGCCGATAAAAGTTATTTTAGATAATTATTTTGAGAAGGTAATGGTTATGGATAAAGACCCTAGCATTGCTAAAAATCGATTATTGATACTAGCGAAAACAAAACGACTCTTTAATAGAATCGTAAATTTTGATCTTTTATAACATTATGAAAGATTTAGAAATTATTGCTAAAGCTGCGCAAATCATTAAATTGGGAGGTCTAGTTTCTTTTCCAACCGAAACTGTATATGGTCTTGGAGCTAATGCTTTTAGCCAAGAGGCTTGTTTAAAGATATATGAAGCAAAAGGGCGACCAAGCAATAATCCTTTAATAGTTCATGTTGCAACATTAGAACAAGCAGAAGAGCTTGCTATTTTTAATGAGGAAGCTTATTTGCTAAACTCTTTATGGCCAGGACCTCTAACCATGGTGTTACCTAAAAAAAATAACAGTAAATTAGCGCCATGCGTTACAGCCGGATTAGATACGCTTGCTATCAGAATTCCAGCTCATAAAGTTTCTAAAGATTTAATTTTACAAAGCGGATGTCCAATAGCGGCCCCTAGTGCTAATAAATCTGGTTATTTGAGCGCTACGTCACATGAGCATGTAAGAAACGGTTTTCAAAACAAAGAGATATTTATTATTGAGTCTAAAACTACTAGTTTATATGGTCTTGAATCAACGATTATTGATCTTTCAACTAATATACCAACAATTTTACGATTCGGATTTATTACTCCACAAGTGATAGAACAAATAATAGGAAAAGAAGTAGCGATTGCTACAAAATTTTCGGCAATAAAAGCACCAGGTATGATGCATCTGCACTACGCTCCAACAACCCCTCTTAGAATTAATGCGCAATTTTTGGAAGATGGCGAAATAGGGCTGAATTTCGGCGATAGTAAATTAGATTCCAAAGATTCGTTGAATTTAAGTCCAAGCAGTAATTTGTCTGAAGCAGCAGCTAATTTATTTGCCTATTTACATATTTTAGATATTTATGCTCAGAACAATTCAATCAAAAAAATTGCCGTCGCTCCGGTGCCTAATGAATCTATCGGTCTTGCAATAAATGATCGTCTAATTAAGGGGTCTTAAGATGTGCTATGGATTAACAAAGTATATATATATAAAACTTATAACCTCTGTGCATCTCTTTGAAATTATATCAAAAATTTAGAGTTTTGACGGAGAGACTACAAATTATACTAGAATATGTGCCTAAATATAGATGGGCTTTTTGCAAAACCCATTTATATTTAGATATAAACAAAAAAGACCTAAGATTCTAGTCTTCTTCTTCTGTTGTTTTTTCTGATACGTCTTTCTGTTTCTTGATCTTTACGAACTTTTTTCACCGAAGGTGGCTCATAAAAACGAGACATTTTCATTTCACGAAAAACCAATTCTCTTTGCATTTTTCTCTTTAGATCGCGGATAGCTTTTTCGCCATTTCCGCCTTGAACACTAACTTGTACAGACACTAAAATTTACCCCCTTAAAGGACACTATAAAATTGAAATTAATTATCATTATCTATATACTTATCTTAATTGTCAACTAAAAAGCTAAATTTCACATGACGGACATAGGCGAAAAACATAAATTGTTAAGAGATGAGTTTTTTAATCAGTTAGCTTTGTTAGTAGTAGATTACAATTGGGGCAAAGATCTATACAAGAAAGTAGAAGAAAAATGTAACTTTCTAAAAAATTATCATTATATATTATTTCCCGAAGGTGAATATCAGATAATAGATGGTTTCGAACAATGGCAAGATCGAAAAATGCTTGAATTACTTGCTCAAGACGTCTTGAAATTAAAAACTAGAGAAAAAATTGCAAAAGCATTAGAAGCCAGAATAATAAGCATTGTAGAAAAGCCCGTGATTCTTAAAGAAAATGCTTTATTTTTATTACCATGTAATTTTTTATTAGGAACAAAATGCCATATCAGAACTTGTGATTTAATTTGGCGTTATGCTGGTGATAAATCTGATGATTTTAACTATTATACCAAAAGAGGTCTTTTACTTGGGGTTTATGTATCTGCTCGATTATTTTATATTTCAGATGATTCTAAGGAATTTATCAAAACCAAAGAATTTATTGCAACTTCCCTAGAAAGCATTATAAATATAGCGAAGATTAAAAGCAAAATAAAATTTCCATCTATAGAGGATATACCAATATTAAGAGTTATGATGTGAAGAAAAGAAATATTAGCTGAGAAGATCGGTGTAATAATTTTATTATAAAATTCGTCTTCCCAGAGCAATAAGACAAAACATAATCCAGAATTTAATCCCCCGTTTTCTAAAAATTACTAAATAAATAGACTAAATATATGAGCAATAATAAATTTTATCCAGATGTTAAATCCAATGTTTCATTTCCGGAAATAGAAGAAGAAGTTCTGAAATATTGGCAAGAAAATAATATTTTTAATAAGTCAGTTGAGAATCGCCAAGCTAAAATTGATAACAAAAATAATGAATTTATTTTTTATGATGGCCCACCTTTTGCTAATGGACTACCTCATTATGGTCATCTTTTAACAGGATTTATTAAAGATGTTTTTGCTCGTTACCAAACCACTAAGGGGAAAAAAGTAGAAAGAAGATTTGGCTGGGATTGCCATGGTCTTCCTGCTGAAATGGGAGCAGAGAAAGAACTAGGATTTTCAGGAAGAATAGCTATTGCAGAATTTGGTATTGATAAATTCAATGCTCATTGCAAATCATCCGTCATGAAATATGCAAATGATTGGGAAAAATACGTAAGTCGTCAGGCAAGATGGGTAGATTTTAATAATTCTTATAAAACTATGGATAAGAATTATATGGAGTCTGTTATTTGGGCTTTTAAAGAATTATATAAAAAAGGTCTAATTTACGAATCAATGCGAGTAATGCCATATTCTTGGGCTTGTGAAACTCCTTTATCCAATTTTGAAACAAGATTAGATAATTCTTATCGCGAACGAACTGATAAAGCGGTCACAGTTAGTTTCACTTTAATTGACAAACCAAGCAATGCACCAGATGGATTTGCAGAATATAGAATAGTTGCTTGGACCACAACTCCTTGGACATTACCATCAAATTTAGCACTAGCCGTAAACCCTGATTTTGAATATATTTTTGTACCTAGTGGTAATATTTGTTACATTATAGCTTCTTTTGCTTTAGCAAAATATACTAAAGAATTAAAAATAGAATCAGAGCAAGTAACTTACAAAACTGTTAAAGGAAAAGATTTAGCCAACCTTAGTTACATTCCTTTATTTGATTATTTTAAAAACAATGCTAATAGTTTCAGAATTTTAACTGGAGAATTTGTGATTGAAGGAAGCGGCACAGGAATTGTTCATATGGCCCCTGGTTTTGGCGAGGATGATCAAATTCTTTGTCAAAAAGAAGGCATAGAACTTGTGTGTCCAGTAGATAATTCTGGAAAATTCACCTCGGAAATTACAGATTTTGCTGGAATGCAAGTATTTGACGCAAATGATTCAATCATTATCAAATTAAAACAACAAGGTAATTGGCTTAAAACTGAGCAATATATCCATAACTATCCACATTGTTGGCGCACAGATACACCTTTAATATATAAAGCAGTACCTTCTTGGTATGTTAAAGTTACGGAATTTAAAGATAGAATGGTTGAATTAAATCAGCAAATTAACTGGATACCAGGAAACGTAAAAGATGGTTTATTCGGCAAATGGTTAGAAAATGCGAGAGATTGGTCAATAAGCAGGAATCGTTTTTGGGGAACACCTATTCCAGTATGGCGTTCAAACGATCCAAAATATCCAAGAATTGATGTTTACGGCTCTTGCGCTGAATTGGAAAAAGATTTTGGAGTAAAAATTGACGATCTACACAAACCGTTTATTGAAGAATTAACAAGACAAAATCCAGATGATCCAACTGGTAAATCTATGATGATAAGGGTTTCGGATGTATTTGACTGCTGGTTTGAAAGTGGCTCAATGCCTTATGGTCAAGCTCATTACCCTTTTGAAAATAAAGAATGGTTTGAAAATCATTTTCCAGCTGATTTTATTGTTGAATATTCTGCTCAAACTAGAGGTTGGTTTTACACATTAATGGTTCTGTCAACTGCACTTTTTGATCGTCCGCCATTTTTAAATTGCATTTGTCATGGAGTGATACTTGATTCTACTGGTCAAAAATTATCTAAAAGACTTAATAACTACGCAGATCCACTTGAATTATTCGATAAATACGGCTCTGATGCCTTAAGAGTGACGATGCTTTCATCCAACGTTGTTAAAGGTCAGGAGCTCCTTATTGACAAAGAAGGCAAAATGGTTTTTGACTCCCTAAGACTATTTGTTAAACCAATTTGGAATGCTTATCACTTTTTTTGTTTATATGCTAATCTTGATTCTATTAAAGCCGAGCAAAATACTTCAAGCAAAAATATTTTAGATCGATATATATTATCTAAATTAAAATCTACTGTACAAAAAATAGAATGTGAGATGGATCGCTTTGATACGGTTGAATCATATGCTGCTGTCTCCTCATTCTTTGAATTGTTAAATAATTGGTACATTAGGAGAAGCAGAAGCAGGTTTTGGAAGAGTAAAAAAGATGAAGATAAATTTTCAGCTTACAATACTCTATATACATGCCTTGAAATTATGACTAAAGCAATGTCTTCATTATTACCACTAATCTCGGAAAATATATATCTTGGGCTAAATGGTAAAGATACTTTTAGCTCTGTTCATTTAGAAGATTTTCCTAACTTAGACAGTGTAAATATTGACTCTGATTTAGTTGATATAATGGATCAGGTTCTAGATATATGCAGTATTGCATTATTTATCCGTAGTGAAGAAAATATTAGAGTGCGACAACCCCTTTCTTCGTTAAAAATTATTACCGATAATAGCTCAATGTTTGAAAAATTTGAAGATTTGATAAAAGATGAAATTAACGTTAAGTCAATTATCTACAGTAATGATTTGGAAAATAATGCAAATTTAAAATTATCTATTAATTTTCCAATTCTTGGTAAGAGATTACCGCAAAAAATGAAGGATATAATTCAACTTTCTAAAAATGGGGAGTGGAAATATATTAATGATGAACTTTATATAGCTGATGAACAATTGTTAAAAGATGAGTATTCTCTTGTATTACTACCTAAAAATCCACAAGGAACTAAACCATTTTCTAACAATAAAGGAGTTATCTGTGTTGATCTTAATCTAACCTCAGCATTAAAAGAAGAGGGAATTGCTAGAGATCTCGTTAGATTTATTCAGCAAACAAGGAAAGAAGCAGGTTTTGAAATTTCAGATCGAATTAAATTAAATATAAAAGCTAATTCAGATTTAAAAACTGTTTTAAAAAATTACGAACATTTTATTGAGGAACAAACGCTTAGTGAAATTGTAGAAAATTTTGACCCAGAATATAAAATGAATGTTGATTTAAATGGTCATAATATAATTATAAAAGTTTCGCGAATATAGATGTGCAATTAAGGGAAATAATAGCAAAACCAATAGATAACAAATATTTAGAATTAAATAGAAGTAATTGGAATTTTAATATCGACTAGCACAATTCTTGCTATTATGATTAGCATTGAATATTAATTAAAAAAAACAATGAAAGAAAAAATTTATACTGGATCAAGCAAGACTCTTTATCAATCTGATGAAGATTATGCTCTTATTATGTCTTTTAACGATAATTTAAAACTTCAAGATAAAAGTTCAGTTATAATATCTGGCAAAGGGGTTATCAATAATAGTATTTCCGCATTTTTGATGCAAAAACTCGATTTAATTGGTATCGAAACTCATTTTATTCAAAAAAACAATATGCGTCAGCAGTTAATACAATTTGTTGATGTGTTTCCAGTGCAACTCCGTGTTTCTTCTTTGGCTTCAGATAGATATGTTAAAGATTTTGGCATGGAAGATGGTTTTGTTTTTGACTCTCCAATCATAGATTTTAGAGTCAAAAATGGAGATTTGAATTATCCTATTATTAATGAACATCAAATATATAGTTTTTCTTGGTTAAGTAAAAAAGAGATAATTCAGTTAAAGAATGTAGCTATTAGAGTATATGATTTTCTTTCAGGTCTCTTCGCTGGTATTGGTATAAGATTAGTTGATATTAAACTAGAATTTGGTAGAGTCTTTAATGGTGAAGAATATATGATAATGCTTACAGACGAAATTTCACCCGATACTTGTAAGTTGTGGGATATGCATAATAACGAAAAATTATGTTACGAAATAGCGGAAACTAATCAGGATCTTGTCATGAGTGTTTATCAAGAAGTTTTAAGAAGATTAAATATAAAAACAGACTCATAAACTATATTAAATTAATCGAGAATAAAAACTAAGTTAAGTAGGGAATTTTGAGTTTGACTTTTTTTATTAATGTTTATATAATTATCGAAAATTTGAATTTTAAATACTAAATAGGTGTAAGTAGAGTGACCAAAATCATTAAGGCGAAGTACAAAGCTAGTAGAAGACTTGGAAAAAGTATTTGGGGAGATGCAAAAGATCCTGTTAACACAAAGAATTATCGCCCTGGTCAGCACGGACCTACTGGTCGAGTCAAGACTTCCGACTATGGTATTCACTTACATGCAAAGCAAATTGTAAAATCTCACTACGGTAGAGTGACTGAAAAACAGTTTAGAAATACTTTTGCTCTTGCTACTAAAATGAAAGGTAATACGGCAGAAAATTTTGCTGGTCTTCTTGAAAAAAGAATAGATATGGTTGTATATAGACTAAATCTTGCACCTTCAATTTTCGCAGCAAGACAGTTAGTTTCACATAAACATGTAAAATTAAATGGTAAAAAAGTAAATATTGCTAGTTTAAGGGTTAAAGAAGGTGACTTAATTGAACTTAAGGACTCTTCTAAGCAAATAATTATTTGTGCTGAATCTGCCAAAAAAATTGAGAGATCTGTACCTGGTTACTTATCTCTGGATGCAGATGCAATGTCTGGTGTTTTTGTAAGAACACCTTCAATTTCTGACATTCCTTATCCTTTTCAAGCGGATTTTAACAAAATAGTTGAACTTTATTCTCGTTAAGAAAAATTTTCAAAGTAAAAAAGTTTTTAGACATTATATAATAGATTGGTGATGTATTATTTCACCAATCTATTCACAGAAAATACAAGCAAAATTTATCGATAGGGCTTGCTAGTCTCTTACTCTTCCTCTTCCTCTTCCTCTTCCTCTTTCTCAGAACTCTAAATTTTTGATATAATTTTAAGAATTTCAAAAGTAGCACACCGTATTTTCATTTTTTGAGCTATTTTTTTACCAAGGACTTAAAATTTTGGTTTTAAGATGTCAAAAATTCTGCTTTTACTCATGATCCACCCTTGTGTAATGCTAATTGCTTAAATTATTTTAATTTTTGGAAAATTATTATGTTGTGGATTCTTTTAAAATGTTTGCAATCCAAAATTCTTTTTTAATATCAGTCAATCAATAGTTAAATCATTTGCAAATAACTTTATTGCATGAATATTTTCTTTATATTAAACAAAATACGATTAAAAATAGAATATAAGAAACCCTCAACGATTGAGATAAGGCAATAGATAGATAGCTTTGATAAAATTATACGATGCTTTTAAACATTTTTTTGCTACGCTAATTCAACCGAATCTAATGTATAAAATATCTTCTTAATACAGTAATTTAAAATAATTTGTGACTGACTATAAAAGCAATGGCTTTATAATGGATCACCCCTTATTTCAACAGCTCAATTACCTATCGCTTTTATCTCTATCTATATATTGTACTACTTGCTTAACTTTAAGCGCATTAATAATTTCATCTACGTGATTAGAAGATTTAACCTCTAAGTCAAATAACATTTCAAAATAATCGTTATTTCGATTTTTTATCTTAAAGTTAATGATATTTGCACCAGCTACAGCAATTTCTGATGTTAGAATCGCAAGACCGCCAGTTTCATTTAATAACAAGATTTTTATTCTTGCCACAAAAGGTATATTAGATTTATTGCTATCCCAAGTAAGATCAAGTATACGATTTGACATACCAGCAAAATTATTTAACATTTCACAATCAGAAGTATGGATTGTAACACCACTCCCTGCGTGAATAATACCCACTATCCGATCCCCAGGAAGAGGATAACAGCATTTAGCATAATGAATAGCCATCCCTGGTATTAAACCCTTGATCGGTATGGCATTTTTTTCTTGTGAGCTCAAAGAAGATTTTTTACCAAATTTTAATAAAGATAACGTAGAACTTAGTCTACTTTTTTTAGGAGAGGTAATTTTTAGTATCTCTTCTCTATCAATTGTTCCTTTGCCAATTGAAAAAAATAATTCATCAATTGATTTTTTAAAAAATTTACAAGCTATTAAAAGAGCTTTTTGTTCATCTTCGATTTTATTCACTTTTAATGCTTTTTGAATAATCGCTTCACCGAGTTTTATATGTTGATTTCTAGATTGCTTCTGAATAACTTTTTGAATTTCTCCTCGAGCTTTACCGGTAACAACAAATTTTTCCCATGAAGGAGAAGCTGTTTGATTTTTAGAGATTATTATTTCAACCTGATCACCATTTAAAAGCTGCGTTCTTAAAGGAACTATCTTTCCATTAACTTTTGCACCTACACAATTATTTCCCACATCCGAGTGAACTTTATAAGCAAAGTCAACTGTTGTTGCACCTTTTGGCAAAGCTATTAAATTACCTTTTGGAGTAAAACAAAATACTTGATCGTAATACATTGCTAATTTAGTATTTTGTAGAAATAAGTCGGGATCACTATCTTGATCTAGAATTGAAAGTAATTCTCTGATCCATGTGTATTTCTGGTTATCTACAATATTATTATAATCTTGTTTATAACGCCAATGAGCAGCTACCCCAAACTCCGCTATATCATGCATTTGATATGTTCTAATTTGTATTTCAATTTTTTGACGTAATGGTCCAATAATTACTGTATGTAAAGATTTATATCCATTATTTTTAGGCGTACTAATAAAGTCTTGAAAATTGCCAGGCACCATTTTATATGTTTCGTGAATTATACCAAGAGCTCTATAGCAATCCTCAACCTTATCGACTAAAATTCTAAAAGCAACTATATCGGATAATTGCTCTATACTTACATTTTTTTGCTGCATCTTCATCCAGGTCGAATAAGGCGTTTTTCTACGACCAGACACGTCTGCTTTTAGACCGTTTTTTTCAAGAATTGCTTTTATTGCATCAATAATTTGAGGTATAAGTTGGTCTTGTCCATTTTCAATTGACTCAAATCGATGAACTATTGATTTTCTAATTTCTGGGTTTAGAACTTCAAAACAGATATCTTGCAACTCTTCTTTAATTCTTTGAATTCCTATTCTTTCAGCTAATGGTGCATATATTTCGATAGTTTCTAATGCGATCCTTTTTCTTTTTTCTTCATTGGCAATAAAATTTATGGTACGCATATTATGAAGACGGTCAGCAAGCTTAACAAGCAGGACTCTTATATCATCGCTCATTGCTATTAATAACTTGCGAAAATTCTCTACTTGACGAATATTATCTGCCTTAAATTTAATTTTTGTAAGTTTAGTAACTCCATCAACTAATTTTGCAACTTCTTTGCCAAAGTTTTTTTCTATATCTTCAAAAGTTAAATCCGTATCTTCGATAGTATCATGTAATATAGCTGTAACTATTGAATCAGTATCCAGATGCATTTCAGTAATTATCTGAGCTACTTCAAGAGGGTGGTGATAATAAAGATCTCCGGATTCCCTTTGCTGAGCACCATGATATTTTACAGCAAATTCAATAGCTTTTTTTATCTTTTCTTTGTCTATTATTATATCACTAGACTTATAGTTTGCTATTATGTCTTGATAATTCAAATACACTGAAATAATTACTCCTATTATATTTTCTTAATTATTCTAGGATATATTTATATAAATCTAGAGTATAGTATTTTTTTTATTGTTTTATATTTATCTAGATAAATTTTTCAAAAATTCATTATTAATGAGTAAATTATAAATATGGGGATAATAAAGATCAAAGTTCCAAAAACTAAATAGACATATTCATGACTTTGTCAAAAGCTTCCATAAATTTGTCTCGCACTGAAACCATAGTTTTCATTGTATTTGTTGCTTCTGTTGTAGCGGTTAAAACGTCAATTAGCGAAGCTTCATTAATTAAAGACTTTCTAACTACTTTTTCATGCTGATTCAAAGTGCCTCTCAAAGCACTAACGCCACTGCCCAACACTCCATTTGAATAAATATCAGATAAATTTCCGTTGGCAACGGATTTGGCGCCCTGTATACGTTGTAAAATCTGATCAGGAGACATTTTGGCAAAACTGTTGAAATTCTTTGTCACCATATTCTGGAAGGTAACGGCTTGCTCAACCTTCATAGCCTGATCAACCGAAACTTTAGGAAGATCCTGAATTTGAGTATATCTATTTTGCGCCAGTAAAGAAATATGATCTATTGCCATATGATTATTTCATCGCCTCTATAGTTTTTTGCATCAAAGAATTACTTATATCAATTATACCTAAATTTGCCTCATACCCACGTTGAGCCTCGCTTGCATCTGCTCTCTCTATTTCTTTTTGAATATTAGGATATTTAACATATCCCTCTCCATTTGCAGCTGGATGACGTGGATCATATCTCAGTATAAAGTCTGATTTATCAAAATCAACTTTTTTAGTTCTAACAACGTTAGTTTTTAATCTTTTATCGTAATTATTGTTAGCAAAAATAATTTTTCTACGATAAGGATTGCCACCAGGAGTAACGGCTGTAGAATCTTCGTTAGCCATATTTTCCGCTGCAACTTTTAATCTTTCAGATTGAAAATGACTACCATGAGCAGCTACTTCAACAGCCTTTTTCAAATCATCTTCTAAAGCAAAACACACTTTTACAGAACAAAAATTTAACAGTAAAATAAAAAATAATAATTTAGTTTTCATAATTCGTTCTGTTTTATTTATTAGTAGCTTTATTTACCAAGAACAGCAGATACCAAGCTATTCATTACCGCATAACCTTTAACAGCTGCATTATAATCTTGCTGATTCTGAGATAGTTTTGTCATTTGTTGAGCAAGAGAAACATTATTACCATTAGGTTTAACTTCATAAGGATCTTTCAATTTGTGAGATGATAATTTTCCATTAGATCTTTTAGTATCTGCAATATGATTATCTGATGTTCTTACAAGTTTAAGAACTCTATTTGACTTTCCTTTTTCAGTAAGATCGCTGTAATCCTTAGGAGCATGAACATCTTCGGCTTTGTAGCCTGGTGTATTTACGTTAGCAAGATTCTCGGATAATACTTTATGTTTAAAAGCAGTAAGTTCAAGATATGACTTCATTAACTCGTTAGTTGTAGTATTTTTCCCATCATCACTATTATCTGATTTTTTTATAGCAATATGACTCGCTCCATAAACATTGCAGCTCATAGTCAAAATACAAAATGCACAGAAAAATAATGTTTTTTTTATCATCTAACAAATCAGTTAAAAATTTTATTCATAACATCTCTCACAGAGTTATGTATAAGATATATATGGTGTCCCCAAATTACATATTCTATAAATAGATTCATGCTTAGTTGGTTAATTTTTATTGCCAATTTTGCATTCTTAGTGTAGCAATTATCTTATAGATAGTCAATAAGGTATATTTACTAATGCATCACAGCTCTAAGATTTTAGTTGAGTATTTACCAATTATAGTTTTTTTTGGCATCGCTATATTTATTGCGTCAGTTGTTGTTGTTTTACCAAAAATTCTTGCTAAAGCAAATCCACAAAAAAACAAGCTAAAAGCTTATGAATGTGGTTTTGAACCATTCGAGGATGCAAGAACAAAATTTGATATTCGTTTTTATTTAGTAGCAATTTTATTTATCATTTTTGACTTGGAAATAGCTTTTTTAATTCCTTGGGCTATTAACCTGAAATCAATAGGTATTTTGGGTTTTTGGTCAATGATGGTTTTCTTGTCTGTATTGACTGTTGGATTCATTTATGAATGGAAGAAAGGAGCCTTGGAATGGGAATAGCTATTAACAAATTGGGTCAACTATTATGAAAAATACAATATCATCACAAGATAGTTTTTTTGAAGAAGAGCTATCAGATCGTGGATTCGTTCTAACGAAACTAGATGATTTAGCAGGTTGGGCTAGAGCAAACTCTTTATGGCCAATGACTTTTGGTCTTGCCTGCTGCGCAGTTGAAATGATGCAAGCAGCTTCATCAAGATATGATATGGATAGATTTGGTTTTTTGTTTCGTCCTAGCCCAAGACAAGCTGATTTAATGATAGTAGCTGGAACATTGACAAACAAAATGGCAGCTCCTATGCGCCGAGTCTACGATCAGATGGCTGATCCTAAATATGTTATTTCCATGGGTAGCTGTGCTAATGGCGGTGGTTATTACCATTATTCTTACTCGGTGGTTAGAGGTTGCGACCGAATTGTACCAGTAGATGTTTATGTTCCTGGTTGCCCTCCCACTGCAGAAGCTTTAATTTATGGCTTAATGCAGTTACAAAGAAAAATCAAAAGAACCACTAGATTTAAAGGTTAGAAATGGATTTTGTAAATATTATTGACGATTTTTTAAAAAAGCAAAATCTAGAATTTTCACCGGTTTTAGTTGAAAGTTTTACTGGATATAAAATATCACCTCAAGATTTAATTAGATTTCTTCAATTTTTGAAAGAAAATAAAGATTTAAGATTTGCAATCTTAACAGATTTATTTGCCGCCGATTTTCCGGAACGCAAAAAGCGTTTTGAAGTAGTGTATAGCTTGCTTAGTTTACAACTTAACCAGAGAATTTTGATAAAAGTTGAGTTAGCAGAAAATGAGTCTATCCTATCATCAACTTCAATTTATAGCGCTGCTTGCTGGTATGAACGAGAAGTATTTGACATGTTCGGTATTAATTTTGATCAATCTCCAGATCTAAGACGTATCCTAACTGATTATGGTTTCAAGGGTCATCCATTGCGCAAGGATTTCCCCCTTACTGGTCATGTTCAGGTGATATATGATGAAAAACTAGAAAAAGTTATATATGAACCTGTTTTACTTGAGCAAGAATTTCGGAATTTTGATTTTGTTTCTCCGTGGCAAGGTCCGAAAGAATATGTGTTACCTGGTGATGAAAAAGCAACAAAATAAAAGCAAAAATTATTATATCTATGCTAGAAAAAGAAGAAGAATATGAGGATAAAAAAGTTGATGGGCTAACAACGATCAACTTTGGTCCTCAGCATCCAGCTGCACATGGCGTCTTGCGTTTAATTCTTCAAATGGATGGAGAAGTTATAAACAAAGCTGACCCTCACATAGGACTGCTTCACAGAGGTACAGAAAAATTAATAGAACATAAAACATATGCTCAAGCTGTACCATATTTTGACCGCCTAGATTACGTCTCTCCGATGTGTCAAGAGCATGCTTACGCCTTAGCTGTAGAGCAATTATTAAAATGCGATGTGCCAAGACGAGCGAAATATATTAGAGTTCTTTTTTCCGAACTTACAAGAATCTTGAATCACACAATGAATATAGGAACACAAGCGGTTGATCTTGGTGCTACTACACCTCTTTTATGGTTGTTTGATGAACGCGAAAAAATCATGGAATTTTATGAGAGAGTTTCTGGTTCACGCATGCATTCTAACTATTTTAGACCAGGCGGGGTAGCTTCAGATCTGCCAGGTGGATTAATCGAAGATATAGGAATTTTTGTCGAAAATTTTCCAAAATATTTAGCTGATGTTGAAACTTTGTTAAATAATAATCGTATATGGAAGCAGCGTCTTGTAGGTATTGGTGTTGTTAGTCAAAAACAGGCAATGGATTGGGGTTTCTCGGGTCCAATGCTTAGGGGCTCTGGAATTGAATGGGATTTAAGGAAATCAAGACCTTACGAAATATACGATGAAATGAATTTTGATGTACCAATTGGCATTTCTGGTGATTGTTATGACCGCTATCTAATAAGGGTTGAAGAAATGTATCAATCACTGAAAATTATAAAACAATGTTTAGAAAAGATACCGAAAGGACCTGTTAAATCATTAGATACAAAAATAACACCGCCATCACGAGCAAACATGAAAGAATCAATGGAGGCTATGATTCATCACTTTAAATTATATACAGAGGGTTATAATGTCCCTGCAGGTGAGACATATGGTTTTGTTGAAGCGCCAAAAGGAGAATTTGGCGTATATTTATATTCAGATGGTACTAACAAACCTTATAGATGTCGTATCAAAGCCCCAGGATTTGCTCATTTACAAGGTCTTGACTTTATGTCTTGTGGTCATTTAATGGCCGATGTAGTATCTATAATTTCGAGTCTTGATATAGTTTTTGGAGAGATTGATAGATGAGTAAAAAAAATAATAAATTTGTTTTTGATAAAAACAATTCTCAAAAAGCTACGAAAATATTAGCAAAATATCCTGAAGATAGACAAAAAAGCGCCGTATTACCGTTGCTTGATTTAGCTCAAAGACAAAATGATGGATGGCTATCAGTTGATGCTATTGAATATGTTGCTGATTACATTTCAGAGCCTTACATGCGTGTCTATGAAATTGCTTCATTTTACAGCATGTTTTATTTAAAACCTGTAGGTAAGAATCATATTCAGGTATGTGGAACTACACCATGTTGGTTAAAAGGTGCTAGTGATATTCTAAAAGCTTGTGAAGATCAAATTGGTATAAAATGTGGTACCAGTTCTACAGATGGCAAATTTACCATTTCAGAAGTAGAATGCCTTGGAGCATGTGTAAATGCGCCTTTAGTCCAGATAAATGATGATTATTATGAAAATCTAACAGCTGAAAAAATACGAGTCATTATTGATAATATATTCAATCAAGAAGTAGAAAAGAAAGAAAAAAGTGAGTAGCAAATTAGATAATATATGTAAAATAAAAAGTAATTATAATAGAGAGCTAGGCTTATTAATAAATAGTTTAAGTCAAAATTCTACAATATTTTTAGAAGGTGCTAATGTTACAAAAACAAGATAGGATATTTACTAACCTGTATAATGAATATTCTCCTGATTTAATTTCAGCAAAATTACGTGGTGACTGGGATCAAACAAAATCTTTAATTATCAAAGGTCGAGAATGGATTGTTGATGAGGTAAAATCTTCTGGATTAAGAGGGAGAGGGGGGGCTGGATTTTCAACTGGTATGAAATGGTCTTTTATGCCAAAAACACATCCTAAACCTTCTTATCTCGTTGTTAATGCTGACGAATCAGAACCTGGCACTTGTAAGGATAGAGATATTTTAAGATACGAACCTCATAAATTAATAGAAGGATGCTTGCTCGCTTCTGTAGCAATAGGATCGCATAATTGCTACATATACATACGTGGGGAGTTTTATAATGAAGCGCTAGCTGTTCAAAAAGCAATAGATGAAGCTTATGCAGCAAAGTTAATCGGTAAAAATGCTTGTGATTCTGGTTATGATATTGATATATATCTTCATCGTGGTGCTGGAGCTTATATATGCGGAGAAGAAACAGCGCTGCTGGAAAGTTTAGAAGGTAAAAAAGGTCAACCAAGATTAAAACCTCCTTTCCCTGCTGGAGCTGGTTTATATGGTTGCCCTACCACTATAAATAATGTGGAATCTATTGCAGTAGTTCCAACTATTCTAAGACGCGGAGCAGCTTGGTTTTCCGCTATCGGCAAGCCGAATAACACTGGTACTAAATTATTTTGTATTTCTGGTCATGTCAATGAACCAAAAAATGTAGAAGAAGCAATGGGTATTCCTTTAAAAGAGTTAATAGAAAAATATGCTGGAGGTGTTCGTGGCGGATGGGGCAATCTAAAAGCTATTATCCCTGGTGGCTCATCTGTGCCGATGATTACAAAAGATATGTGTGAAACAGTAACTATGGATTTTGATTCTCTGCGTAATGTTGGTTCAGGTCTTGGAACTGGTGGAATTATAGTAATGGATAAATCAACTGATATAATCTATGCTATTGCTCGTCTAAGCAAATTCTACATGCACGAGTCATGCGGTCAATGCACACCTTGTCGCGAAGGAACTGGTTGGATGTGGCGAATAATGATGCGCCTTTGTAAAGGAGAGGCTAGAATCGAAGAAATTGATGAATTATTAGATATCAGTAAACAGGTGGAAGGTCATACAATATGCGCTCTTGGTGATGCTGCAGCTTGGCCCATACAAGGATTAATTAGACATTTTCGTCATGAAATTGAAGATAGGATTAGAAAATATGCTGTTGTAAATCACAAAAACAGAGCTAGTTAATCATTATGTATCATCAAACTATTCTAATTCAGGTAATTTTATAAATGTCAGATAATAATTTTTATATAACAACTCCGATATATTATGTAAATGATGTACCTCACATAGGTCATGCCTATACAAGCTTAGTCTGTGATGTAATTGCTAGATTTATGAAAATCAACGGTAAGGAAGTTAAATATTTAACTGGCACCGATGAACATGGTCAGAAAGTAGAGAAATCTGCTTTAAATAACAATCTTTCACCGAAAGAATTTACTGATAAAATGTCTATCAGTTTTAAAAATTTACTAAAAGCTCTAAATATTGCAAATTCTGATTTTATCAGAACAACTGAAGAAAGACACAAAAGGGGGGTAAAAGCCTTTTGGAAAAAATTACAAGAAAATGGTGATATATATATTAGTAACTATTCTGGTTGGTATTCTATTCGGGATGAAGCTTTTTATAACAAATCAGAATTAACGCCAGAGGGGTTGGCGCCAACAGGAGCGCCGGTTGAATGGGTAGAAGAGCCGAGTTATTTTTTTGCTTTATCTAAATGGCAAGATAGATTACTAGAATTTTATGAAACAAATCCCGATTTTATTAAACCAAAATCTAGAAGAAATGAAGTTATAAGCTTTGTCAAGAATGGTCTTACAGATTTATCAATTTCAAGAACAAGTTTTAAATGGGGTATTCCTGTAGCAGATAATCCGGAACATGTTATTTATGTATGGCTTGATGCTTTAACAAATTATATTTCAGCACTTGGATATCCCAATGAAACCAATGACTATAAAACATTTTGGCCGGCAGATGTTCATGTTGTGGGAAAAGACATTTTAAGATTCCACGCTGTTTATTGGCCAGCATTTTTAATGTCAGCTGGTATCCCTACACCAAAATCAATTTTTGCTCATGGTTGGTGGACAAATGAAGGACAAAAAATATCAAAATCTGTTGGTAATGTTATTGATCCATTTAAATTAATTGATGATTTTGGTCTAGATCAAGTAAGGTATTTTTTAGTAAGAGAAGTTATATTTGGTAATGACGGAAATTATGCACGAGAAAATTTGATCCAAAGAAATAATAGCGAATTATCCAATAAAATTGGTAATTTGATGCAACGAACTTGTTCTTTTATTTTTAAGAATTGCCAAGAAAGAATGCCAAATGTTACAAAAGAATTTGTAGATAAAATGTATCAAAGTGAGTTTTTTATTAAATTACAAGATATGATTAAAGATAGCATTATCCAGATGGAAAATTATAATATTAATGCTGTTCTTGATAATATAATTAATGTAACTGAGCAATCAAATATTTATATTGATCACGAAGCTCCGTGGACACTAAAGAACTCTTCCCCTCAAAAAATGAACGAAGTTTTATATAGAATTGTAGAAACACTAAGATATATAGCTATATTAATGCAACCATTTACACCAGATTCAGCAGCAAAAATGTTAGACCAACTTAATGTACCAGAAAATAATCGCAATCTGACGCACTTAAATCAAGAATTTGCTATTATATCATCTAATAAAATAACCCAACCTTATCCGATTTTTCCAAGATTGGAAACAGAGAATTAAAAATGTATATATTATAATGATTTTAGTAGATTCACATTGTCATTTAGACATGTTAACAGAATATGATTCTCACGATAATATTGTCAAACGTGCATTGGAATCAAATGTACATTACATGCAAACTATCTGTACAAAACTTGAAGATGTTTCAAAAATTTTAGCAATCGCAGAAAAATACGATAATGTATTTGCATCAATTGGCTTACATCCCAGTGAAGTGAATAGATTAATCACTGCTCAAGAATTAATCAATCTTGCTAAACATCCTAAAGTGTTGGGGTTAGGTGAAACAGGTTTAGATTATTACTATAATAAGGATAATTCTCAACAACAACTTCAGAGAAAATCTTTTGAAGAGCACATAAAAGCCTCATGCGAAAATCACTTACCAATTATAGTGCATACAAGAGAAGCAGAGGATGATACTTACGATATAATTAATTCATATAAAAAAACACATGATTTTTTAGGTCTTATTCATTGTTTTACAGCTTCAGAAAAATTTGCCAAAAAAATATTAGATCTTGGTTTTTACATTTCAATAGCTGGTATTATTACTTTTAAAAATACTGAAGAATTAAGATCGATAGTAAAATTCATTCCTTTAGACAGAATTTTATTAGAAACTGACTCTCCTTATTTAGCACCAGTACCTAAAAGGGGAAAAATAAATGAACCTTCTTATGTAAAATATGTTGCCCAAGCTATCTCTGATCTGAAAGGAATTACTTTAGAAAAATGCGCAGAACAAACAACAAAAAACTTTTTTACTCTATTTGTCAAAGCTTCTAAACAAGTTCATCAGATAATATAATACCGTCAAAAGTCATAAGACCAATTGTTATTTTTAGTTGTAGGTTACTGCTTAATTTTTTGAATTTTTAAAGATTTCATGTTATAATGAAATTTAATAACACACTTAAACTTTTAACTATCTTATATTATGTCTATCACAAAATTTCTTGATCCAAAAAATGATGTTGCCTTTCGC
>Ga0222713_10000335_pt1 | contig 52992 bp, 35 predicted proteins | sample C33_649DmetaG_FD_165061 | JGI IMG/M metagenome (GOLD analysis project Ga0222713, IMG submission 165061) | Estuarine water microbial communities from San Francisco Bay, California, United States - C33_649D | ecosystem: Environmental > Aquatic > Marine > Unclassified | place: USA: California...
ATGGTCGCTGTCGTAGCCGCGGTGGGTCGCCAAGTCAAAGGCCACGCTCAATCCTTTTTGGCCTGCGGCGAGGTTGCGGCGGTAAAACGCGTTACTGGCTTCAGCCGTACTGAATCCGGCGTACTGCCTGATGGTCCACGGCCGCTGAGTGTACATCGACGCATAGGGTCCGCGAACAAACGGGGGTTCGCCGGGCATCGAAAATTCGTGGGGCAGGCGAACTACGTCCATGGGTCGAGGTTGTGGTCAAGCAGCTGTACAAGGCCGCCGCGCGCGTCCCATGCCGCAACTTGGGAGCGCGCTGCTTCGGCCAGCTGAGCGGTCCATTCGTCAATCAGGTAGCTACCGCGCAGGGGGTAGTCGTGGCGGAACAGGCCGCTCTCGTAGTACAGCACCAAAGCCTGGTGGCGCGCCCAGCGGGCGGCCTGTGGGCTGTCGTTCAGCGGTTGGATCCAGAGGTCGCGGCAACCCCCGAGGGCGAACGCTTGGGCCTGCAGCCCGCGGTCGACAAGGTCGGCGGCATCCTCACTGGGGCTCCCGGCGACCCGGCCCACAATCCAAAGAGGATTACGCGTCCACAGCAGGCGTGCGGCCTGTGCCATTGCGGCGGTCTCGAAGTAGTCGTCAGTAGCCTGAAGGACGAGGCCGACGGGGCGACCCGGCGCGGGATTCATGGCCTCGAGGCTGGCAAGTCCCCATGCGAGCTGCGCGACGGCGCCCTGCGCGGCTGCAAAGCACGCGTTGCTCACGACCGCTCCCATGGCCTGAGGCAGCACCACGTCAGCGCGCCGCAGGCGCGCGAGGTCGTCTACCCAGCTGCCCGTAAACCACTGGCCGCTTCGGGCCTTGTGCTCAATCGGGTCGAGGTTCAACAGTCCAAGACTATGGGCCTGAAGCTGCGCGGCCACCGCTTCGGGGTCAAGGTCTCCCACCAAGTGAAGCGGGGCGATGCTGCTGTCGATTCCGCGGGTCAGCGTTGCGACGTCGTCGGTGTGGTGCACCCAAAATAGGATGCTGCTCGCGCCGTCCATTAGTGCCGCAAGTGCGGTTTCGCGGGCTTTTTTTGGGTCGGAACCGTCGACATCCACCGTCACCATGCGGTCGGCAGGAGCCGCGGTTCCAAAATCGGGCAGCGTTTGGGTTGCCGCACTCGGAACCCCCAATTCGGGAAGTTCAGCCATCATAAGGTGTCGGAATCTTCGGGGTCCAAGGGTTCAACCAGCAGGACTTCTTCGCCGGGGCGGTGCATCCAGTAGGTTTCGCGGGCGAACTTTTCGAGCTGCGCGGGGTCTGACTCGAGCTCTTTAAGGCGCTTTTGGGTTTTTTCGAGCTCGATGCGGTAGTAGCGAACCCCGTCTTCGAGGGCGCGGACTTCTTGGTCCAGTTCCCACTGGATGCGCAGGTTGTTGGAGTCCAAAAACAGCATCCACACGCCAAAAAGCAGTCCAGCTAGGACGTACTTGTTGCGAAGAAAGGACGGAATCCGGTGCATTAATGCGAAGTTAGGGTTCCGTTCCACTGCTTCTGCACAAAGGCGCGGTAGCGTCCGCCCTCGAGCTGCATAAGCTCGTCATGGCTGCCCATTTCGGCGATTTGCCCCTCGTGAATAAATGCGATGACGTCGGCGTGGCGCACCGTACTGAGTCGGTGGGCGATCACAAGCGAGGTGCGGCCCTTCATAAGTGTTTCAAGTGCGGACTGCACGAGGGACTCGCTTTCGGGGTCGAGCGACGAGGTAGCCTCATCGAGCACGAGGAGGTTGGGGTCGCGGAGCATGGCCCGCGCAATGGCGATGCGCTGGCGTTGGCCTCCGCTGAGCTGCACGCCGCGCTCCCCCACTTGGGTGTTCCAGCCGTCGGGAAAGCGTTCGATGAATTCCCAAGCGTTTGCGTCTTCGGCGGCCCGGCGCACCTCGTCGTCGCTGGCCTCGGGTCGGCTGTAGCGTATGTTTTCGAGGATGCTTCGCCCAAACAGAACGACGTCCTGCGGAACCCATGCCATGCGCCCCCTCAGTTCGTCGAGGGGCCAGTCGCGGGCGTCGCGGCCCTGCACCAAAAGCGCTCCCTGCTGCGGATCGTGAAAGCGGTAGAGTAGCTGAACCACCGTGGATTTTCCGGCGCCGCTCGAGCCCACTAAAGCACACTGCTGGCCTTCGCGGATTTCAAGGTTGAGCCCCTGAAGCACGGGCACGTCGGGTCGGGTGGGGTAGGCGAAGTGGACGTTGCGAAAGGCGACAGCTGGCTGCTGGTTGCTCGTTGAGGGGTCCTGGTTGCTGGTTGCTGGCTGCTCGCTGGCGGTTTCGGGCTGCTCGTCGAGCATCGCCATAATGGCTTCGGTGGCGCCCATGGCGCGCTGAAGGCGGCTGTACACGTCGGCGAGTCCGCCCACCGATCCGCCGATAAATCCAGAGTAAATCACGAAGCTAAAGAGCTGTCCAGAGGCCATTTCGCCGCTCGCAATCAGGCTCGCCCCCTTCCAAATTACCGCCACCAAGGCGCCAAACAGCCCGAGGATGATGAAGCTGCTAAAGGCGCCGCGGTAGATTCCGCCGCGAATACCCAAAGCCGCGACATGATCCAGCGCCTTTCGGTAGCGGTTTTTTTCAAAGCCCTCTTGCGTGTAGGCCTTTACGGTGGCCACGGCACTCAACGTTTCGTCGACGATGGTGTTGGACTCGGCGGATGCCGTTTGCACGTCTTTGGCGTACTTGCGAATCCGGCTTCCGAAGGCGACCCCAAGAATGACCACCAGGGGCAGCACCAGCAGCATGAACCCGGTGAGCGACGGCGATTGGTAGACGAGAAGGGCGATTCCGCCCACAATGATGACAATTTGGCGAATGAACTCGGCCAAGGTGCTTGTAAACGTTTCTTGAAGCACACCGATGTCGCTCTGAAGGCGATTTGTGAGTTCGCCGATGCGTTTTTCGTGAAAAAACGGCAGCGGAAGGCTTACCAAGTGGTTGTACATGGCCGACCGCAGCGAGGCGAGCGACCGTTGGGCGACGCGCTCAAAAAAGAAGATGCGTCCGAAGCTGAACACCGACTGGGCGAGCAAAATGACCACGAGGGTCAGGGCGATCCCATCAATGGCTGAAGGGTCGGTCTGGGCGGCGTCAACGAGTTCACCGAGGTACTTCGGGAACGCCAAGTTGCTGCCCGACGAGAGGAGCAGCATAAGCAATCCCACCAGGAACTCGCCACGGTAGGGTTTGACGTGCACGTACATCCGCGACATCTGCTTCAGGGCAGTCCACGTGATGGGTTTTTTGGGCGTCTTGTTGCCGAACTGAGCTTTGGCCATTCCGCCTTAGAAGCGGTTTTTGTCTTGGAAGTCAAGCATTTTGACTCCGAGGGCGTTCAGAATACGCTTCGCGCGGATTTTGGTCCATTCCTTGACGGACGTCGCCGTGCGGCGCGCCAAACTGTCGTCAGGGCGGGCAATGAACTTCGAGTCGCTGTACTTGAATCCGTCACTAACCTCAGTAAAGTAGTAGGCGTAGAAGCTCTTGCGCGACTCACCCTCAGGAATAGTGATGGCCTTGTAGCCGTGCGGACTGTTCTCGTCGGTCAAAAAGATGATGGCGCGGTTGTGCATCGGAGCCACGCGGTGAAGCACCTTGGTCATCTGGGGGTCCCAAATTTCAAGGTGTCCGCCCCAAGCCTCGTCCCAGTGGCGGTTGAGGTAAATCAGCAGGTTGACCCGGCGCCACAGCTTGAGTTTCGGGTCAAAGTTGACGTCGATGTGCACGTCGACAAAGCTGCCTTGCCCGCCCTGGTGCAGTCCCGATCCCAAGGCGTCGTCAGGTGTGTACAGGTTGTCGATGCCGGTCAGGGTGCTGATCCAGGTTCCGAATTCAGAAGAGCGAATGGCGTTGCGGACCTCAGTGAAGACCGGGTCCCAGCGCTCGAAGTGGTAGTCCTCTACCTTGTTTTCGTTCAGTGACTTGCGCTTGACTTTTAGAGAATCGACCGACGGAAAGTGCTGGTGCAGGGCATTGGCAACCTCATCGTTGAGAAAGTTGTCGAGCACCACGGGATTGGGCTGGCCCGCAGCAAATTGGGCGGTAAGTTCGGGCAGTCGCTCGAGAACACTGGGGTTGATAATCGTCTTCATGGTTTGCGGCGCAAAAGCACGTAAAAAATACTCGGGCAAAGGTCGTGCAGAATCAGGGCGAAGCGTACACCGGGACTCGCTAAAATGTGTGCGAACCTGCGGGTTCGGGTGGCCCGTTCGATGGCTTGGGCGGTGCGCTCGACGCTCCAGCCGTGGTGGGCGCCCGCGCGGTCACCGATTGCCTGGCCGTCGCGGCCAATGCTGTGGCGCATGATGTTGGTGCTGACCACTCCGGGCAGAATCAATTGGATTCGGTGGGCGGAACCCTGCCACTCTTCATGCACCGATTCAGCCCACAGTGCGACCGCAGCCTTGCTGGCGCTGTAGGTTGCGAGTTTTTTTTGCCCAAATCGGGCGGCGATGCTTGAGATGACCACCACGTGGAGTGTGCGGCCTTCGGCGCGCTCGGCGAGCAAGCGCGTGAGTTCTACAGGGGCCCAGTAGTTGAGTTCAAGTACGCGTTCGGCGTCGCTGCGCTTGGTTTCGGCGGCAGTCGCCCAGTGGCCTACACCGGCGTTCAGGACGACGAGGTCGGGCCAACCGAATTCGTTGGTGAGGCGGTCCACGGCCATGGCACGTTGGGCGGAATCGCTCAAGTCAGCCGGAATCCAGTGGTCGGCTTCGGCCGGGCCTTGAGTGCTTCGCGAGCTTCCTAGCGTCTGCCAACCAAGGCGTTGGTAGTGCTTCAGCAGCCCTAGTCCAATGCCTTCAGAGGCGCCCGTCACCCAAATTCTCTGTGTGCTTGACATATTTTCAAAGATACACCCCTTGCAGATTGAAAATTCGAACTATATTTGCAGCCCGAATCACGGTCAAGCCCGTGGATCGTTCAAAAACACGACACGATGAAACGCACATTTCAACCTTCGAAGCGCAAGCGCGTGAACAAGCACGGGTTCCGCTTGCGCATGGCTTCGGCAAACGGCCGTCGCGTATTGGCAGCTCGCCGCGCACGCGGTCGCAAGCGTTTGACGGTGTCTGACGAGAGCAACCCAAAGGGCTAATGCCTTTTGGATTCAAACCCATTGAAGGTGTTGCGCAAGCAGCACCTTTTTTTTGTGCCTGCGCGAGCCGTTTGCCGCAGATTGAGACCGATATTTGACTAAGTTCCTGAAGATCATGCCACGTAACCACGACATCAAGCACGTACTCCTGATTGGATCAGGCCCCATCGTCATTGGCCAAGCCTGTGAATTCGACTACTCGGGTTCACAAGCATCGCGTTCGCTACGCGAAGAGGGGATTGAGATTTCGCTCATCAATTCGAACCCTGCGACGATCATGACCGACGAGGTCGTGGCCGACCACATCTACCTTTTGCCACTTGAGGTCGAGAGCCTTGAGAAGATCCTCAAAGAGCAAAAAATTGATGCCGTCCTGCCCACGATGGGTGGTCAAACGGCCTTGAACCTCTGCATCGAAGCCGACAAGCAAGGCCTCTGGGAACAGTACGGAGTTCAAATCATCGGCGTCGACATTGAGGCCATCAACATTACTGAAGACCGGGATAAGTTCAAGAACCTGCTCGACCAGATCGACATTCCGTATGCTCCGGCCAAGATCGCGACCAGCTACCTCAAGGGTAAAGAGATCGCGCAGGAGTTTGGCTACCCCTTGTGCGTGCGCGCTTCGTTTACGCTGGGCGGAAGCGGTGCGAGCTTTGTCTGGACCAAAGAAGAGTTCGACAGCGCCCTGCAGCGCGGTTTAGAGGCCAGCCCCATACACGAGGTCATCATCGACAAAGCACTCGTGGGTTGGAAGGAATTTGAGCTCGAGCTGCTGCGCGATGCCAACGACAACGTCATCATCATTTGTTCGATTGAGAACATGGATCCGATGGGCATCCACACCGGCGATTCCATCACCGTGGCCCCGGCCATGACACTGTCAGACACGACCTACCAGCGCATGCGCGACATGGCGATTAAGATGATGCGTTCGATCGGAAACTTCGCCGGCGGATGCAACGTGCAGTTCGCAGTAAGCCCAGACGAAAAGGAGGATATCGTAGCCATCGAGATTAATCCGCGCGTGTCGCGCTCTTCGGCGCTCGCATCCAAGGCAACCGGCTACCCCATTGCCAAAATCGCGGCTAAGTTGGCCATTGGCTACACCCTTGACGAGCTCAACAACCAGATCACCAAGACGACCACGGCCTACTTTGAGCCGACGCTCGACTATGTCATTGTGAAGATTCCGCGCTGGAATTTTGACAAGTTTGAAGGCGCCGACCGCCGCCTCGGCCTGCAAATGAAGTCGGTGGGCGAGGTGATGGGCATCGGACGCAGCTTTCAGGAGGCACTGCACAAGGCGGCCCAGTCGCTCGAAATTCGAAGGAATGGATTGGGAGCTGACGGCAAGGGCCTAACGGACCAAAAGGTGATCCTGCACAAACTTGAGCACGCGAGCTGGGACCGAGTATTTGTCTTGTACGATGCGTTGCAAATGGGAATTCCGCTCCGTAAGATCCACGAAATCACCAAGATCGACATGTGGTTCCTGCGCGAAATCGAAGACCTCATGCTCACGCAGCGACGCCTCGAGGCGCACCAACTCGGTTCACTGCCCAGCGACTTGCTACTCGAAGCCAAGATGAAGGGATTCGCCGACCGCCAAATTGCCCACATGGTTCGCTGCCTCGAGAGCGAGGTGCACGACCTGCGGGTGAAATTGGGCATCGAGCGCGTGTGGAAGTTGGTGGACACCTGCGCCGCGGAGTTTCCGGCTCAGACGCCCTACTACTACTCGACGTTTGAACGCGGTTCCGGTAAGCCCGGTGCGCTGAGCGCCCGCAACGACAGCCCGTCAAGCGACCGCAAAAAAATCATCGTCTTAGGTAGCGGTCCCAACCGCATCGGCCAGGGAATCGAATTCGACTACAGCTGCGTGCACGGAGTCCTGGCAGCCAAAGAGGAGGGTTTTGAAACCATCATGATTAACTGCAACCCTGAAACGGTTTCGACCGACTTTGATACGGCCGACAAGCTCTACTTTGAGCCGGTGTTCTGGGAGCACATCTACGACATCATTCGCCACGAGAAGCCCGTGGGCGTCATCGTGCAGCTCGGCGGCCAAACGGCCCTCAAGTTGGCCGAAAAGCTCGACCGTTTCGGAATTCCGATTGTCGGAACCAGCTACCAGTCGCTCGACCTCGCCGAAGACCGCGGACGCTTCTCGACACTGCTTCACGAGCACGGAATTCCGTACCCGCGGTTCGACGTGATTACCCGTCCCGACGAGGCCCGCGCAGTGGCCGAAAAGCTGGGATACCCCATCTTGGTGCGCCCGTCTTATGTACTGGGCGGTCAGGGCATGAAAATCGTCATCAACCACGACGATCTCGAAACCCACGTGGTGGAACTGTTTAAGGACTTCCCTGGCAACCGCGTGCTGCTCGACCACTACTTGGACGGAGCGATTGAGGCCGAAGCCGATGCCATTTGCGACGGCGAGAACGTCTACATCATCGGAATCATGGAGCACATCGAGCCTTGTGGCGTGCACTCAGGTGATTCAAACGCAACCCTGCCCCCGTTCAACCTCGGTGAGCTGGTGATGCAGCAAATCATTGACCACACCCACACGATTGCGCGTGCGCTCGGAACCGTTGGTCTCATCAACATCCAATTCGCCATTAAGGACGACACCGTGTTCATCATCGAGGCGAATCCGCGTGCGTCGCGCACGGTTCCGTTCATTTGCAAGGCCTATCAAGAGTCCTATGTGAATGCAGCGACCAAGGTGATGCTCGGGACCAAGAAGGTCACCGACTTCACGTTCAATCCCAAAAAAGGCGGATGGGCGATTAAGGTTCCAGTGTTTAGCTTCCACAAGTTCCCTGACGTGAACAAGACGCTGGGGCCCCAGATGAAGTCGACTGGCGAGGCCATCTACTTCATTGATTCACTGAAGGATCCGATGTTCCGCAAGCTGTACAGCGAGCGGAACTACTACTTGTCAAAGTAAGCCGCCAAGCCTTCGGCGATGCCGAGGCGGGTATAGCGGGAGCGGGCCTCATGGCGTGCGCCCTGCTCGGGCCATTGGGCTAGGGCTTCGGCCGCGGCCAGTGCGTCTTCATAGAGTCCGCCTGCCTGGGTTTCGCGCAAAATGGCGTTGGCGTCCCCGTCAACCGGGCCAAATCCCCAAATGGGGCGGCCGCTTCCGAGGTATTCAAAGAGTTTTCCCGTAAGGATTCCGCGGTTGTTGGGGAGCTCGGGAATGAGCAGCAGCAGCGCGTCGGCAGCTTGAAGCAAGGCCACGCTTTGGGCGTGCGGCAGGTAGCCTTTGAATTCTACGCTCAAGGGAAGCTCGCGGGTCAATGCCTCGAGGGCGTCTTTGGCCTCTTGGGCGGGGCGTCCGGCAAATACAAGCGACAGGGCGCCGTGGGCTGCACAGTAGGTTCGCAGCGCAGCATAAAGCGCTTCAAGCGGGTAGTCGAGCGTGAGCGTACCCGTGTAGACCAGTGTCCGCACAGGGTTGTTCGGCGCAGGGGCGTTGGCTGCGAAGTCTGCCGGATCGTATCCGTTTGGAACCACCACAAACTTGGCGGAATCACCGTTCAGTTTGCTTGCGAGCAAACGTTTGAGGTCGTCGGACACGGTCAGTACCCGTTCGGCACGTTCAAGAACACTTAGTTCAAGCTGGGCGTCACGGCGCCGGGCCCAGGCCGACGGATAGAACATTCGGTAGTAGTAAATGTCGGTCCAGGGGTCGCGAAAGTCTGCCCACCAGCGCATTCCGCGCCGCTGCAGTTCGAGCCCAATCAAGTGCGTAGAGTGGGGCGGCCCGCTCGTCACCACTAAATCATAGGGCTTGCGGGAGTGCTGCTTCAGTGCTTCGGCGACCGCGAAGCGGTTCCAACCACGTCGCGGGTCAGGGATGAACAGGTTGCCGCGAACCCAGCGAGACAGGCGCTGGATCGGTCCTGGCCGCCCAGCCTGGTTGGCGAACCCGCTGAACGGAACCTCTTTTCTGCGAGTGAGTTTTTGGTAGGCTCCAAACCAGTCCATCGCTCGGGTTGCGTGGACGGTAATGCCCTCGGCCTCTGCCGTGAGACTTGTGTCGCGAAGTGGATACGTCGCAAACGCCGGGTCCACCGTGAGGACTTCGACGTCGTGGCCGAGCTGCCTTAGTGCGAGGGCCGTTTTGAGCCAGCGCTGCACCCCTGGACCACCCGCAGGAGGCCAGTAGTAGGTCGCGACTAAGATGCGTTTAGGCACTTCGGCGGCGCTTGAATTCGGTCCAAAGGGCGAATCCGAGCGAAGCAAGCAGCAGCAATGAGAAGCCGCCGTCGAGCATGCTTCCGGTCGTGTAGGTCTCAGGTTCGAAACGGAATTCTACCTCTTTGGTCCCCGCCGGAATTACTGCGGCACGCAGCACGTAGTTCACGCGGGCCACCGGAATCTCTACTCCGTCGGCCGTAGCCACCCAGCGCTGGCCGGGAACCTCGTAGAAAATCTCAGAGAACACCGCTGTGGAGTTTGCCGTAAGCCCTTCCACCGAATAGGTCATCACCTTGGGGTCGTAGCTGGTAAGGGTGATGCGCGCAGTCGAATCCGGAGCCTGAGAATTCATCAGTCGCTCGGCGTCGAAACCCTGCTCGACAATGGCCGTCTGCATCGGGTCAAATCCGCTCAACGCAGCCATGGCCTCGTCGGCGTTCGCCACTTGGCGGATTTCGGCGGGGAACCAGGCATTGCCGCATGCACTCATATTTGGCTGGGCCTGCATGACTCCGGTCTGTTGGTCCTGCATGATGACCCACTTGGTATTGAGCATGCTGAAGGCGGCGATGTTGCCTTGCGAGAGCTGGCGCTCAATCAGGTCTTGGTAGCGGGCCAACTTGGCTCCGTGGTAGCCACCAATACTCTTGTGGAAGTACGACGTGTAGCTGTCGCTGGTCAGTCCGGCCGTCGTGTTGTATACGCGGTAGTGCAGGTCTGTGTCCTTGAGAATGAACTCGTCGGCGGGAGTCGGTGCAAAGGCCGCGTTGAATTCACGCTCGCTCACAAAGTCGTCGGAACCAAGTTGGTCGCGGTCGAACGTCCACTGGTCAGCCACGACAAGTCCAACGAGCGCGGCTGCGAATAGAGCTGGTTTCACACGGCCCTTGAGCTGAAGCCAGAGCAGCGCTACGGCTGCGAGTACAAAAAGAAGGCTGCGCCACGCCGAACTGCGCATCAAGTTGGCCCGGTCTTCTTCGATGATTCCGAGGTCAAATCCTTGCTGGCCAAGGTTGGCGTCGTTCAGTCCTTCGAGCGAGAACAGGGCAGGTCCTAAGAGGGCGACCAGCGCGGCGATTCCGCCTGAAATACCGGCAGCCATGAGGAGCTTGCGCTGCTTTTGGTCGGCGCTCAATTCACCTGAAATCCATTGCTGAAGGCCCACAAACCCGAGGTAGGGCACCGTCAAGAAGGCAACCACGAGCGCCATCGACGGCACGCGGAACTTGTTGTAGAGCGGCAGCGTCTCAAAGAGGAAGCGGTTGATGAATTCCGCGTTTTTACCCCAAGCAAGCACGAGGCTCGCGAGCAGGGCGCCAAGAACCCAGTTGCGGGTGGTTCCGCGCACGGTCAACAGGCCAAGCACAAAGAGAAAGACCGCGACAGCACCCAGGTAGTAGGCACCATTCACCAGACTTTGGTCGCCCCAGTACAGGAACGAACCGCTGTACTGGTTGACGGTTTCGCGAAGTCGTTCGCCGCCGAGGCCCTGCTGCTGAAAGATGCGCGATAGAGTTTCATAGGTTTTGGTGTCGCTGTAGTCCTGCTTTGCGCCGCCACCCATGAGGTTCGGGATGAATAAGTTGAGCGATTCGGTCACGCCGTACGACCACGACATGGCGTAGTCAAAGTCGAGACCTTCGGCTTTTGCCGCGGGCGCTGCAGCGGTGCTGTCTGCTACCGGAGTGAGGTCCGAGTGGCCTCCGCGCATGGTGGCCTTGGTGTAGGCATAGGTTGACCACAGGTTGCCGATGTTGGGACCGATTCCGACCACCGCCGCCGCGAGTAAAAGGGCCGAGCGAAGCACCCACTGCTTGAGCGCGCCTTCGCGCACCGCCGCCACGAGGTAGGCTATCGAAACGGCCAAAACCGGAATCGCCGTGTAGTAGGTGATCTGAAAGTGATTGGATTGGATGCTCAAACCTGTAGCCAGGGCCGCCACAAAGAACCCAAGCGCGGTGCGGCCGCGGTAGGTGAGCAGCACCCCGAGTACCAGCGGAGCCATGTAGGCTGCCGTGCGAATCTTAGCGTTGTGCCCGGCCGCCAGCGAAATGATAAAGAAGGCACTGAACCCGAAGGCCACGGCACCGGCCACGCTCAGCCAAGGGTCGACTTTTTCGCCGCGAAGCAAAAAGAAGAATCCGAGCATGAGCAGGGCGACGATGTACACACCGGACTCGTGCACGAGTGCTTTTTGGAGGCCAACTTCAATGTAGCGAAGTACATTGTTCGGATAGAATGTCGACATCTGAAAGGTGGGCATACCGCTAAACATGGCGTTGGTCCACAGCGGCTCTTCACCTTTTTCGGCCCGGTAGTCTACGATTTCTTTGCCTTTGGCAATCCCCAACTTAATGTCGTCTTGCGGAATTTGCTTGCCCTGAAAGACCACAGGAGCAAAGTAGATGAGGTTGACCGCAATAAGTGCGAGGACGGGATAGAGCCACGAGCGGCTGGCAGTTCGAAGAACGTCATTCATAGTGCGCAAGTTTACGGCAAAATGGTGGACCACATTCGCAGTGAGACTAAGCTTCCGCGGATTAATTCCCCTAAGTTTGCACTTGAACTAAGTAAGTTAACCTTGGGTGTTGTCGTCCGTCAAAGCAGTCTAGTAAGCATTTTTGGCCTCGCAGGGGTCGGAGTTGCTGCGTTGACGGCATTTTGGCTGCTCCCGTTGGCCTTTCCCGATCGCCCTGAGGACTACGGTCTTTTGCGCTGGATCATCTCAGTGGCCACTATTTTGGGCCTTGTGCTGCATGCGGGGCTTCCGCAGACGGTGATTACGTTTGTTCCGCGCTGGAATGCAGTCCAACGCGCCCAGTTTTTTACGTACGGATGGGTCGTGATCCTCGCCCTCACAGCAGTGGCGGCGGGAACCGTAACGCTATGGCTTTGGCCTTGGTTTGATCGGTTCAACTTAGACACGGAACTGGGTTTAGCTACTGGCCTTGCGGTACTTCTAATGGCTGCGGCATTTACCCTTCACGAGTGGTACCTCGCTTGGTTTACTTCTAAAGGACGAATTGCACTTCCCCAAATAGTGAAGGATTTTGGTCGCAAGACGAGTCTGCTCATAGCCGTGGTGGTGTACCTCATTTGGCAACCTGAATTGCCGTATTTGATTTTGTCGTTGGCGTTGTGGTTTGTGATGCTCACTGCACTACTTGCATTGGTTTATCATCGTACTGAGAGTGAGCACTTTGGATCACTAAAGGCCCAGCCTGAAGGACAGAAGTATGCCCTTTGGTTACTGTGGTCTCTGGCTACACAAATGGTCTTTGGTCAGCTAGATGTGCTGCTACTTGGTCGCTGGGTAGGTTTAGATGAAGTCGCCCGCTATAGTATTGCCTTTCAGATCGGAATCGTACTCGGCGTCCCTTCTAAGTCTATGAATCAGGCGATTCGCCCCTTTGTCGCGCAGTACTGGGCTGAGGGAAAGCGTGAAGAGCTTCGTGCGCTCATGCTGAGAAGCTCGCGCAACCAATGGGGCTTGAGCCTTTTACTATATGCATTGATGCTCGCCGTACTTCCTGCAGTTTATACACTCTTACCCTTGGCCTACCAAGATCGGGGCCCTTTAGTTGCTGCGGTAGCTGGAGCAACCCAAATGATCTATATCGCTACGGGAGCCACGGGAATGGTCCTGCTCACCAGCGAAAAGTTTCGGCACGATTGGTACGCCAACGTCATCATGATCGTGCTCTCTGTGGGATTTGCCTCTTGGGCCGTGCCCCAATGGGGAGCGCTCGGAATGGCGGTGTCACTCTTAGCTGCTGCGTTCATCTATAACTGCTTTCGAATGCTTCAGCTCTGGAGGTGGTTTCAAATTTCAGCATTTGACCAAACGTTTTGGAGGTTCCTTCCGTGGTTGGGTGCCGCGGCCGCACTGCATTGGGTTCTTCCTAGTGCAGGGATGGACGTTTGGTATACCGCAGGATTAGAGCTCAGTGTGCAAGGTGTGCTGTTTGTAGTGGCAAATGCACTGCTGAATTTTGCTCCGGACCTTCGCGTCCCATCCCTCATCGCTCGGTTTGCGTCATGAACTCGATTCCGCTCATCAGCGTCATTATCACGACCTACCAATCTGAGCGCACGATTCTGCGCTTGTTGTACTCTATTGTGGGTCAAAAAGGGCGCGGAACCCAGTTTGAACTTGAAATTCTTGCCTTCGACGACGGTTCAAGCGACCAGACGGTGGCACTTCTCGCAGAGCGGGGCGTTGCTGCTGTGGTGAACACCACCAATTCCGGAGGGCCGAACTGGGGCCGGAATTGCGGCCTTCGCCAGGCAAAAGGGGACTGGATTTCGATCGCCGACCACGACGACGAATGGGTCGTGGACCGCCTTGAATCGCTATTGATGCATGCTGAAGGGGTGCCCATTTTGAGTTCTGGTTTTATTTTGCGCAACGCGACGTTGGGCCAAGATCAAGTTCGTTCGTGCGCCCAAGGGGAACGGAATTTTGCCCCTAATGAGGCGTTCCTACAGCGCTTGCTTCGCGATAAGAAGGGACAAAATATGTACATCGGTGGACTGCTGCTCCGCTCAGATCGTGCACACGTCCTTTTTGAAGAAGTCCATGGCCAATTGGACTTTGACTGGCTTTTAAGGGTTACTGAGGGTTGTGCTACCCGTGAAGTGTGCCGTCCGCTGTTCATTCGGCACGTTGAGGGGAGCAACCTCTCTCTGAATTCGACCTACCGCGCTCGCGATTTTGAATTTGCCCAGCAAACTTTAGATGAGTTAGCGCTACGATACCCGTCAGAAGTCAAGGTTTCGCGAGCCCGCTGGCACGGCAGCTACGGGCGCTACTGGTACACCGTCGGCGAATTTGCTAAAGCCCGCCATCACTTTCTGAGGTCAGACTGGTCACTTGCGGTCATCTTCTATTTTGCGACCACCTTTGTCGGCGGAAACTGGATTCGCAAACGAGTTCAGATCTTCGGATAAACCCTATTGTGCATCATGATACAACGACTTAAGGACTGGTATACCGCAGCAAAGCAGGACCGCGCAGCACGAACCCGCAACGCAGAACTCGTTCGCAGCCTCGACCGCTCAGAGGTTTCTCATTTCGTCGTGCATCCCGATGCGCGTGCCCAGTGGTACGGCAACAGCTATGGCGGCTTTTATGCCGTTCCGCCCCAAAATCGCGGCGAGGCGGTGGTGTATTCAGTCGGAATTGGTCAAGATATCAGTTTTGACCGCGCCTTTCACCGCGCATGGGGTTGCCGCATACATGGCTTTGATCCGACGCCGAAATCAAAGCGGTGGTTTGAGCGCCAGTCCGAGGTTGATTTTATGGATTTTCATGCCATCGGACTCGGAACCTATACCGGCACGGCGACCTTTCACCTGCCGGAATCCGAGAAAGCGACGAGCGGAAGCCTTAATGCTTCAGTGCAATCAACGCTCACCCGACCCATCGAGGTTCAGCTCAGTACGCTCAAGGATCTCATGAAGCAATTGGGCCATACTCGCTTGGATGTGCTCAAAATAGACATTGAGGGCGCGGAGTACGAAGTCCTGCCTGCACTTCTCGCGGACGGAATCGAGATCGACCAAATTCTCATTGAGTTTCACGACCGCTGGGTTCAGGGAATTCCGTCCAAGGAGGTACATGAGGCACTTGTGGCCGCCGGCTACTGGCTAGTCGCGCACTCTGCACACTACGAGGAGTTTACCTACCTCAAGGCCGACAGGGCTATTTCTTGACTCTCGTCCACGTCGTGGACCTACCGATAAACCTCATTCCCATGAGGTAGCCCTTAAAGAACAGGGTTCCGTCGGCGTTGAGCTTGGCGTAGCACGAGTAGGTATTGCCCGACTTGGTATCGTAAATCGTGCCCTCGGCCCACTCTTTGTCGTCGGTGTCAAACTTCAGACCGGTCAAAATAATCGTCCCCATGAGAACTCGCGAGCGGAGCTTTTCGTTCGGATTGAGGTTGTCTTTTTTGGGACTGCTCCCGTCGGGGTTGACGTTTTCTTTGACGTATACAATGCGGCCGCGGTATTCTGAGCCCACTTTGTAGACTTCAACTTGGCCATCTTTTTCGGCGTTCCACCAGGTTCCGAGAATGGCTTCAGAGGTTTGGCCGAGTGCGGTGAGACTGAGCACTAGTCCGATGCCGAGTCCGAGGAATTTTTGGTACATAGGGTTTTTATTTAAGCCTCGAAATGTACATCTTTTTTTGCCCGAGCCATCGACGCGTTGAGTTCGAACCCAATGATGAGTCCGATGGCGTTCACGTAAATCCAAAGCTGGATGATAATGAGGGTTCCGATCGAGCCGTAGAGTTGGTTGTAGCGGCTAAAGTCGGTCACATAAATTCCGAATAAGTACGAGGTTAGCCACACGAGGACGGTGGCGAGCAGGGCACCAGGTGATATGAAGCGCCACGGGGCAGAGCGCATGGGGCCGTAGTAAAACAGCAGTGAAATCGCAAAGAGCACGAGCCCCAAGAGCACCACCCAGCGGGCCAATGCGGTAATCCAAATACCGTTTTCACCGGGTACCAACGACGGAATCCACACTTCGCCGAGCGCCAGCACGGCGATTCCGCCGATGAGGAGTAGGGCCAATGCCAAGGTGAGCCAGAACGCCGCGAGGTACTGGGACCAGTATCCGCGCACGTTCAGGTGGTGAATGGTTTGGCCGAAGTTGCCGATAAGGGCTAAGGTTCCGTTGGTGGCAAAAAACAGCGCAGCCGCCACCGTAATACCGAGCAGGTCGCCGCGTTTGATGGTCAAAATGTCGGTAATCGTGGAGTAGGCGGCGTCAAAGCTATTGGGCGGAAGGACGTCGCGCAGCAGGCGAAAGAGTTCGTGCTGGAACCCATCAATCGGAATAAAGGGGATGAGGGTAAAGACAAAGATGACCCCCGGAAACAACGCCAAGAAGAAGCTAAAACTGATGCTGGCGGCGCGGCTGGTGACGGCGCCTTCGTAGATCCCCTTCCAGAAAAAGATGGCGACGTCGTACAAGCTCAGCCCGTCAAACAGCGGGAGCGTGATCTTTTGGGCGCTTCGACGCAGCAGTGCGAGCAAACGTTTCACAGCAGGCGGGCTTTGAAGTTGAGGTCGACGGCGGGGGCGGAATGGGTGAGGGCTCCCACCGAAATGAAGGTCACGCCGGTTTCGGCGTAGGCGCGCAGAGTTTCGCGGGTGATTCCGCCGCTGGCTTCGGTTTCTTTGCGGCCGGCAATGCGCTCCACGGCAGTGCGGCACTGGGCCGGAGTGAAGTTGTCGAGCATGATGCGCGTGACGGATTCGAGGCCAAGGGCCTCTTCGACGTCGGCCAAGCTGCGGCATTCCACTTCAATGGCGAGGTCGAGCCCGCGGTCGGCCAAGTAGCGCTCGGTGCGGCGGACGGCTTGGGTGATTCCGCCCGCGAGGTCGATGTGGTTGTCTTTGAGCATCACCATATCGTACAGGCCGATCCGGTGGTTGCTGCCTCCGCCGACGTGCACGGCCCATTTTTCGAGGGCGCGCCAGCCCGGAGTCGTTTTACGCGTATCCAAGAGCTGGCAGGGCAGGTCGGCAATGAGTGCGGAATAGCTTTGGGTGATCGTAGCCACCCCACTTAGGCGCTGCACATAGTTCAGAAGCGTGCGCTCCGCGCGAAGCAAGGAGGGAAGCGGGCCTTCGACCTGGGCTACAGCGGTTCCCGGTTCGAGGTGTTCGCCGTCGCGGTGCGCCCATTTAATGCTGAGGCGAGGGTCGACCGCGTGCAGCACCTGTTCAGCCACTTCGCATCCCGCAAAGACGAGGGTTTCTTTGGCGCGCAGCGTAGCAATCCCTTGGTGTTCAGGGTCGAGGCTGGCCGCTGAAGAGTGGTCTCCAGATGCGGGGCCACGGCCCAAATCCTCGTCAAGGCTGCGCTGAATGTGGGCAGCCAGCTCGGGTTCGGTCATGTAATCGCGGATCAGCTTCATCTTTGCATCGTCGTCACGCAACAGGTGCGTGGAGCGGAACCCAAACTTACGCCAGCCGTGGAGATCATTCTTTTAGTCGTCGGGCCCACCCAAGTGGACTACGCCAAGGCGGGATTGGCTGACTTTGCGCAGCGCATTAATCACTACGCCAAATTCAGAACGGAATCGGTACGCGACCGCGCCGCCCAGCACGCGTTTTTAAAGCCCGGTGATCTTTTGGTCCTTCTTGACGAGCGGGGGCAGCACCTCAAGTCTGTCGAGCTCGCGCAGCGGCTCCAAAAGTGGATGAATTCAGGCCCAAAGCGCATCCTGTTTGCGGTAGGTGACGCTTACGGATTCAGTGCGGAATTCCGCGCCCAAGCTCAGTACGAGCTGGCGTTGAGCAAGATGACGTTTCCGCACGACCTGGTACGCGTACTTTTTGCCGAACAGCTGTACCGCGCCCTCAGCATTTTGCGCAACGAGCCCTACCACCACGAGGGTTGAATTCGTAGGTTTGCCCCGTGCAGTCGGTCGTCACTAAACTCATCGCCCAGTGGGACAAGGGGCAGTTCGCCCCGGTCTACGTCGTAGGGGGCGAAGAGCCCTTTTTTGCGCATGCGCTGATCGACGCGCTGCTCGAGCGGGCGCTTCCTGAAGCGGACCGCGCATTCAACCAGTCGGTGCTCTACGGGCGCGACGTCGATGCTCGGGCCGTGGAATCCGAAGCGAAGCGCTTCCCGATGATGGCCGAACGGACGGTGGTGGTGGTGCGCGAGGCCCAAGACCTGCGCAACCTCGAGGACCTCGCGGCCTACGTCAAGAACCCGCAGCCCCAGACCGTGCTGCTCCTTAGCCTTACCGGCAAGGCCTTGGACAAGCGCAAGGCCCTCTACAAAACCCTAAAACCCGGCGAAACCTATTTTCAGTTCGACCGCATCCCCGAATACCAAATCACCGGAACCGTCGCTGAACTCGCACGCCAGCGAGGGCTGAAAATCAGCGAAAAAGCCGCTTCGGTCCTCGTTGAAAGCCTGGGAGTGGACCTCTCGGCCATCGACCAAGAGCTCGGTAAGTATGCCGTGGTGCTCGGCGAGGGCGGCGAAGTCACCGCTGCAACGGTTGAGAAGTACACGGGTTCGAGCCGCGAGTACAACCAGTTCGAACTCTTGCGGGCCCTCGTCGCCCACAACCCCGAGCGCAGCTACATGATCGCCCGAAGCATGATGAAGCACAGCCGTTCGAGCCCGCTGATCTTGGTCATTGCCACGCTCTACGGAACCTTTTTCAAAGCCCTGATCTACCAGGGCATGGGTGCCCATCCCAACCCTAAAACAGCGTCCGCACAACTCGGTGTCTCAGAATTTGCACTCAGAGACATCGCCAAAGCGGCCCAAAACTACTCGGGAGGGCACTTGGCGCGCATCGTAGGTTATCTTCGCGAAGCTGATCGCCAAGCTAAAGGCATGGCGTCGCCCAACCTACGTGATTCCGACATCCTCGATGAGCTTCTGTTCAAAATCCTTTACTAAGGCGCTTACTGCGCTCGTACTCACTTTGGCCAGCCTTGGCCTTGCTGCTCAAACTGGTGGGCTTCGTGGACTCGTGGTCGATCAGGCCGACCAGTCTCCGCTCAATTTGGCCAAGGTTTCCCTTACCGTTGCAGGTAAGTCCCAGGAATCCTACACCAACAACGACGGTTTTTATCAGGTGAACGCAATCCCTGTCGGAACCTATAAAGTTACCTTCAGCCGCGCCGGATACGCTCCGCAAACCCTTGAAATCAAGGTTTCTGAAGATAAGAACACCTTTACTCGGGTCACCATGAAAGAGTCCGTAATCGAGCTCGATGACGTGGTGATTGACGCCCGCAAGCAAGAGAAGCAGACCAAGGTTTCGACGGCAGTGGTACAGCTCAACCCCAAGTCTATCGGCACCTTCTCGATTGGTGGCGAACCCGACCTCGTACGCGCCCTTCAGGTGATGCCGGGTGTAATTACCACGGGTGACCAGGGTGGCCAGCTCTACATTCGCGGTGGCGCCCCCATTCAGAACCTCGTCAAACTCGACGGGATGATTCTGTACAACCCCTTTCACAGCATCGGATTCTTTTCGGTGTTTGAAACCGACATCCTGCAGTCTGCAGACGTCTACACGGCGGGCTTCGGAGCCGAGTACGGCGGCCGCACCTCGTCGGTCATGGACATTCGCACCCGCACCGGGCGCCGCGACCGCATTTCGGGCAAGGTAAGTGCTTCGACCTACCTTGCGAAGGCGCTCCTTGAGGTTCCGATTGGCCGCAAAAAGAACGGAATCGCCCCCAGCTCACTTCTGGTTTCGTTCAAAGAATCACTGCTGGACCAAGCGGCGCCGATCTTTTACCCCTACGTCGCCACAGAGTACGACGGCCTTCCATTTGAATTCCGCGACATCTTTAGCAAGTACACGGTGGAATCCAACGGCGGCAACAAACTCAATATTTTTGGATTCAACTTTAGCGACGCGGTGCGCTTCGCCGGAGGCAAGTCGATCGCCTGGAATTCAGTGGGCTACGGAACCGACTTTACCGTAGTTCCCGCATCGTCCAACACAATCTTGCAGGGCCACCTCGCCCAGAGTTCGTACACCATCACCTCCACTGAGATCGAGAACCGTCCGCGCTTCTCTACCATCAACGGATTCAATGGCGGATTGGATTTCACCTACCTGCTGCGCAAGGCGGACGAGCTCAAGTACGGCCTTGAATTCATCGGGTACTACACTGACTACCAGTTCACCAACACGGTGGGCCGCAGCCTGCAGCAAGAAGACAACACCACTGAGCTTGGAATCTACTTCGACTACAAGCGCCAGCAGGGTCGATGGCTGATTCAGCCCGGCATTCGCCTCCACAACTACTCGACCATGGGTGTCGTGCGCATCGAGCCGCGCTTTGGGTTCAAGTACAACGCGACCGAAAACTTCCGCATCAAAGGCTCTGCGGGCCGGTACTCGCAGAACTTGATTGCCGCAAACAGCGACCGCGACGTAGTCAACCTCTTCTACGGATTCTTGAGCGGAGGCGGAATCGACCTTCCCAGTAAGATTGGCGACGAGGACGTTCAAGGCACGCTCCAAACTGCCGACCACGCGGTGTTTGGCGTGGAATTCAACCCGGCTCCGCGCTGGAATGTCGAGCTCGAGGCCTACGTCAAGAATTTTGGAATGATCACCAACGTCAACCGCTTCAAGCTCTACGACGACATTCCGCAGTACGCCAGCCAGCCCGAGCGCCTTCGCAAGGACTTCATGGTAGAACGGGGTTTGGCGCGCGGAATCGACGCCCTGGTGACCTACGAAGACAAGAAGTGGTACCTCTGGGCGGTGTACTCATTGGGCCGCAGCACCCGCTACGACGGTGAGCAGACCTATGCTCCGTTTTTTGACCGCCGCCACAACACCAATTTTGTGGTTGCCCGCAAATTCGCCAAGCAGCTCGAGGTCAACCTTCGCTGGAACTACGGTAGCGGATTCCCCTTTACTCCGATTCGCGGCTACTTCGAGCAGCTTCCGTTCACCAACCCAGACGGTAGCCCGTACATTGACTTTCCGTACCCCACCGAAAACGGCCAGATGGGCATTTTGTACGGCGACCTCAACAGCAAGCGCTTGCCCGACTACCACCGCCTTGACTTGACCGCCAAAAAGGCTTGGGACCTCAAAGAACACCAGCGCCTTGAGGCTTCTTTGGCCATCACCAACGTCTACAACCGCCGTAATATTTTCTACTACGACACCCCTAAGGCGCAGCGGGTCAACCAGCTGCCAATTATGCCAACGTTGTTGCTGAGCTACGCCTTCTAATGCCCTAACTTTGCGCGAACCTCGCAGCGCATGGCAAATCAGGCAAAATACATTTTCGTCACCGGTGGCGTCACCTCTTCATTGGGCAAGGGCATTGTGGCTTCTTCGCTCGCCAAACTTCTTCAGGCTCGTGGTTTTTCGGTAACCATTCAGAAGTTTGACCCCTACCTCAACATTGATCCGGGTACCCTGAACCCCTACGAGCACGGCGAGTGCTACGTCACCAACGACGGAGCCGAAACCGACCTCGACCTCGGCCACTACGAGCGCTACCTCAACCGCCCGACCTCACAAGCAAACAACGTGACGACCGGACGCATCTACCAGCACGTCATTGACAAAGAGCGCCGCGGTGACTACTTGGGCAAGACGGTACAGATTATTCCGCACATCACCGACGAAATCAAGCGCCGTATGCTGCTTTTGGGCGAGGACGGCCGCTACGAGATTGTCATCACTGAAATTGGCGGAACAGTGGGCGACATCGAAGCCCTTCCGTTCATTGAGGCGGTCCGCCAGCTTCGCTGGGAACTGGGATCGCGCTGCGTGAGCGTGCACCTCACCTTAGTTCCGTTCCTGCGCGCCACTGGCGAACTCAAAACCAAGCCGACCCAGCACTCGGTCAAAATGCTTCAAGAGTCCGGCGTTCAGCCCGACATTCTCGTGTGCCGCGCCGAACACAGCCTCGGTGAGGACGTGCGCCGCAAGCTCGCGCTGTTCTGTAACGTTACCCCCGACGCGGTCATTGAGTCACTCGATGCACAGACCATTTACGAGGTTCCGATGCTGCTCCGCGATCAGGCGATGGATCAAGTAGTACTGCGCAAGCTGGGCCTTTCTGCCGAGGGTAACCCCGAACTCAATAAGTGGGAGTCGTTTGTGGCCAACCTACTCAATCCTGAGCGCGAAGTGCGCATTGGTCTCATTGGCAAGTACGTCGAGCTCAAGGACTCGTACAAGTCGATTAGCGAAGCCCTTATTCATGCCGGAACCGAGCACCGCGCCAAAGTCCAGATCGAGTGGATTCACTCTGAGGAGCTGACCCCCGAAAATGCCGCTTCGCACCTCGAAGGACTACACGGCGTGCTGGTGGCCCCCGGATTTGGAGCCCGCGGCTTCGAAGGCAAAATTGAAGCGGTGCGCATCGCTCGCGAGCATGGAATTCCCTTCCTCGGAATCTGCTTCGGCATGCAGGCCTCAGTGATTGAGTACGCCCGCAACGTCCTCGGACTTCAGGGAGCCAACTCAAGTGAGGTGGATCCCCAAACGCCCCATGCGGTGATTGACCTCATGGCCGGCCAAAAGGACATCACCGATAAGGGCGGAACCATGCGCCTCGGCGCCTGCGACTGCGCTCTGGAGCCCGGAAGTAAGCTTGCCCAACTCTACGGAAGCGAGCTCATTTCAGAGCGTCACCGCCACCGCTACGAGTTCAACAACGCCTTTCGCGCAGAACTTACCGCTGCAGGCCTTCAGCCTGTGGGCATAAACCCTCAAAACGACCTCGTAGAGATCGTAACCATTCCGACGCACCCCTGGTTTGTGGGTGTGCAGTTTCACCCGGAGTACCGCTCCACTGTCGAAGCGCCGCACCCGCTGTTCACCTCCTTTGTCGAGGCCGCGCTTCAGCACGCACACGTTTAAATCATGGAACAACGTCCGTTTTTGGATCGCAACCAGCTGATCGGTTTTGGCCTCATTGGGGCTATTTTACTCGGAACCTCGTACTGGGCCAGCACCATGGACCCCGCCGAAAAGCCCGTGGCTACCGAAGAAGTTACTTCTACCTCGACAGCCTCGCAACCAGAAGTTGCCGTGGTCGATTCCACTGCCGCCGCCGGCGACACCTATGGTCCAGAGCAAGAATTCACTCTTGAAAATGCCCAAGTCCGCTACGTAATCAGCAACCGAGGAGGCCAAATCAAGTACGCCGAGCTCAAGGAATACCTTGACTGGCAAGGCAAACCGCTACGCGTCATAGATGGCAACCAAGTTCTTGAAGGACCTACCAATGATGCTATGATTGCGAGCCAGAACGGCTCAAAGCTCCAGTTGACAAGCGACCAAGGCACCACATGGACCTATGAACTCCCGGCCGAGGGCTACGGCCTCCGCTGGGCGCTTCAAACCCCAAGCGCTACAGACCTCACGCTGACCTGGAAGCAGCAGGGAATCCGCCACGAAAAGAGCAAAACCAACGAGACTACCAACTCGAGCACGTACTACTACAGCAACGCTGACGAGGACCGCAGCAGTATGAGTGACGGCCGCGACGACGACGAGAGTGCAGAGAACCTCGGGTGGGTTGCGCACAAGCAGCAGTACTTCAGCAGTATTCTTCAAGCCGACCAGGGCATCCAAAAAGCTGACATGCAAATTCGCGTCGCGTCTGACACGGCGCACACCCTGAACTACGAGTCCAAGCTCACTTTTGCGAGCGAAAACGGCGTTGTTTCAGCTCAGGGCATCTGGTACCACGGCCCGAATCAATATGCAATTCTAAAGGCATTTGACCAGAATTTCGACCAAGTTATTCCATTCGGATGGGGCATCTTCGGATGGATCGGCAAGTACGTGGTTTCACCACTGTTCAATTTCTTGGACGGATACGGCCTTAACTACGGTTTGATCATCTTGCTGATGGCAGCCCTCATCAAACTCGTGCTTTCTCCACTCACCTTCACGAGCTACAAGAGCATGGCCAAGATGCGCGTGCTCAAGCCCGAGATGGACGAGCTCAACGAGAAGTTCAAAGATGCCGACCCCGCCAAAAAGCAGCAGGAGACCATGGCGCTCTACCAGAAGGCCGGCGTCAACCCACTCGGTGGATGCATTCCCCAGCTCTTGTCGCTGCCTATCCTGATTGCGATGTTCCGCTTCTTCCCTGTATCGATTGAACTTCGCCAGCAGGCCTTCTTGTGGGCCGACGACCTGTCGAGCTACGACAGCATCCTGAGTCTTCCGTTTGAAATTCCCTTCTATGGAGCCCACGTGTCGCTGTTCACACTGCTGATGGCCATTTCTACGTTCTTGTACACCAAGTTCAACAACTCAATGACGCCCACCTCTGGCAACAGTATGATGCAGCAGCAGATGATGATCATTCAGTACCTCATGCCCTTCATGCTGCTCGTGTGGTTCAACAACTACTCATCTGGTCTGTCTTACTACTACTTCATCTCGAACGTCCTGACTTTTGGCCAGCAGTGGATCATTAAGGAGTTTGTCATCGACGAGAAGTCCATTCGCGCCAAGATCGACGAAACGAAGGCCAAGGGCGGATCCCAGTCGCGCTTCGCCAAGAAGATGAACGACATGCTCGAAGCCAACAAGGAGGCGGGCAACCGCCGCGCGCGCCGCAGTAAATAGCCGGTTTGGCAAGGTTGGCCATTTGGCAAGGTTGGCGAGGTTAGCTTGTTGGCCATTGCTAAGCTTAATTCTGTTTCTTGCTACTCGTTTCTTGTTGCCGCGCAGCGGCGCTGAACGTGAATAGCGCCCTGGCGTGAGCGCCAAGGCGTGAAGCCTTGAAGTAGTTTGGCACCGAAGTGTGTGAAGTGCTCAATGCACATAGCGTCTTAGCTCGAGCGCTGCAGGCGGTCGGCCGCGAAACAGCCCTAGCGCCGCAGGCGCGAAGGGCAATGCCTCACTTGTGCTGTACGGGTATAACCGGATTTTACTTTTTGTACTGATGCTGCAGACGTATGGAATTCCCCGTTGTGTGCGTCCATGCACGACGCGTTCGCCATTGGGAGTTCAATCAAAAACGACAATCAGGTGAACATTGACCCCACAAAAAAAGCCGGCACAGGGCCGGCTTCAATGTCAGTGGACGTGAATTACTTCTTGTCGATGAATCCGTTGGTGAAGAGTACACCAAGCTCACCGTCGGTGCGGGGCTCCCAAAGAAGGGTGGCGATTTCTATTTTCACATTGGGCATCAAACCTTTGACGACCTGCATTTGAACGTTGCCCTGTACTGGGATTTTAATCACAATCGGGGTGTACTTTGAACCGAAGATGTCGCCTTCAAAGAAGTCATCACCCAGTGGGTTGATGCTGTCGAGCTCCACTCCGTATGGGTTCTGTGTCAAACCAGCTACCATTGGTACGTGGTCGTGCTGGTAGATGTCATCACCTACTTTACCTGAAAGTGGATCGACTTGCGAAGTCCAACGGGTGGGGGTGTTTCCAGATCCCGTCGTGACGATGGGTACTGAAGAGACTTGGTTCAGATTTACAGGTGTTCCGGCAGCATTGTACTCTTTGGCGTCAATGTTCGTGACCATCAAGTACGACTGAACATAGTACTTCGCATCCTTGGCGTTTTGAAAGAATTGAACCTTTGGGTAGACGTAGATGGTGTCGCCGCTTGCGTTGTACTGCCATGCATGAGTTACGCCGACTTTAGGCTCGTTCAAAAGAGCTCCGGCGATGGGGCCAAGGATGTCTTGGCCAGCATCAGAATTTTGAACGTAGAAGTTAGGGACACCCGTGGTCGGAAAGGCGGTATTGAGGCCGGTCTGAACACTGGTCTCAAAAAGGTCGCCGGTGTGCGATGCAAACGGAATGATCATTGACTCTCCTGCGACAGAATCATAGAACATATTGTGGGCCATGAGCATGAGCTCAGCACCATTTGGGCAGTACTGGCACCACGTTCCGGTGGTTTCGATTACAAGAACCTTTTGGTCGGGGTTCACCGTAAGTGAATCCGTGATGTAGACCTCGGGAATGGGTTCGGGTTCAGGCTTGCGGCACGAGGCCAAGGCGACTGCAGCGAGACTGAGGTAGGCGAGTTGTTTCATAAATGACTTGGGGTTAATCCCATCGTTGCGCTAAAATACGTGCTTTTTAGTTGCGAACAATCGTTAGTCGAAGCGGAAGGTGGTCCGATGCGCCACCGCGGTATCTGAGGCCTTCAAAGCTTCCTCGGATTTGGTAGCCGGTTTTATTGTGCTTTAGCCCGTAGGGAACTGATCGAGTGTCTGAAGTCCAACGACTTGCGGTGTGAGTCCATACTCCATCAAGGGCTTCGAGGCGACCGCGGTACGCATAACTACCAGGTAGATTGGTGGGGTAGTGCGGGCGAAATTTCTTCGTGCGGAGCCATTCGGCCATTGGTCCATCTAATCCTTCATTGAGGTCGCCAGTTAGGCCGTCCAAGGGTCCGGAGATCTGTTTTAGGACGGCAGATAAGGCAGACGTTCGCGCATTGGGTGAGGGAGCACGCTGCGAGGGTAGGTGGAGCCAGAGCCAAGTGAGTAGTGTTCCGTCGGGGAGTTTCCAGCGGACCCAGAGGGCTTCGCGGGTGGGATAGTCTTGCCCCGGGTGGATCCATGCGACGCTGTCCACGCGCAGGCGCTCGGGGTTGTACCAGACGGCGACGTCGATTCCGCGTCCGTCAGGGCTGTCGCGGTGCAGGCGCCACAGGCGCCATGAGGGCGGCCACCTCCGCTCAAGGTCGTCGAGTACATCGGCGTTCTCCACCTCGCACACGCCGATCGCGTCGGGGATGCGGCCGCCCCCGGCCGCGGCAAGGCCGCGGCCCACCGCGTACAGCTTCGTGAAGTACCGCTTCGAATCCCACTTGTACGGCCCGTCGGGCAAAAAATCCCGATCCCTTGGACCTGAATTCGCCACCGTGTCAAACAAATTTTGAAGGTTCCACCACACAAAAAGCAACGAATCTGACGTGCTTGACCCGTCTGATGGGCTGGCCTCGATTTGGAATGCCGGGATACCGTCACTCGCAGCGGTATTTTGCTCAATCCAACGGAGTCCGTGAGACCCATCAAAACCGGAGGCAATGGCACACCTTGGTCCATGACTTGCCTCAAGCCGACCGTCGGCGCACCAAATTCCGCTCCCCAAAAGCAACCAAACCAGCATGCGATTCATGACCGCAAGCTGCAACCCTTAGTCGGGGCAGACGTTTAGAACCGGTAAAGATTCGCGTCGCCGTAGCTCAAAAAACGGTAGTCGTTCGCCAGCGCGTGCTCGTAGATCGCGCGCCACTCGGTTCCGAGGCCTGCGGCAATCAGCAGCAAAAGGGTGGATTGGGGCTGGTGAAAATTCGTGATCAACGCCTTAACCACTTTGTACGAATAGCCGGGAGCAATAATCAATGCCGTCCGAAATGAAACGACGTCTTGCCCTCGCTTTACCATCTCCTGCGCGGCCCACGCAAACAAGGCGCACACTTCGGGATCCAGTGAATCGCTCCCCGCAGCCGCCTGGCCCTGCGGCGTCGAACCAGAAACCGGCAGCTCCGCGCCTTGCGCCGAGAAACCGTGAGCCGGCAGCTCCGCGCCTTGCGCCGAGAAACCGTGAGCCGGCAGCTCCGCGCCTTGCGCCGAGAAACCGTGAGCCGGCAGCTCCGCGCCTTGCGGCGAGAAACCGTGAGCCGGCAGCTCCGCGCCTTGCGGCGAGAAACCGTGAGCCGGCAGCTCCGCGCCTTGCGCCGAGAAACCGTGAGCCAGAAGCCCCGCGTAGGGAGCCCACTGGTCCACGTAGGTAGGCATGGTTCCGCTGCGCTGCCAGTCGAGGGCCCACCAGTAGAGCGACTCGAGGGTGCGGGCGGCCGTGGTGCCCATGGCGAGCACGGCGAGGCCGTCGGCCAAAGATTCAATGACCGCGCGTCCCACCACGACCTCTTCGGCGTGCATGTGGTGGTCGCCTACCGCGTCGGCGCTGACGGGCTGAAAGGTGCCTGCTCCAACGTGCAGCGTGACCGCTTGGGTATTGGTACATACCTCGCGCCAGCGGTCCATGAGTTCTGGCGTCCAGTGCAGGCTTGCTGTGGGTGCTGCGACCGAACCTTCGTGGCGTGCAAATACGGACTGGTAGCGGTCGCGGTCGGCTTCAGTATCGGCGCGGTGCATGTAGGGTGGCAGGGGTATTCGGCCCACGTCACCCAAGATTTGAGCCCAAGTCTGCCCCGACGACCACCGGAACTCAACCAAGGACTCACCGTCCCGCTGGGCCAGTCGCGACGCTGTCAGCCCGCATTCGTGCACGAGCATCACTCCATCCTTCCACTTTTTGCTGGGGCGGACTTTGCACCATGCCTGAAGCGTAGAAGTTTCGGCCATGGCCTGCTCGACCGAGAGGCCCTCGGCGTCGAGGTAAAAGAGCTCGAAGTGTCCTTCTCCGCTGGGTCGCGGAATAAAAATCCGCGCCGGAACCACCCGAGCTTCGTTGACCACCAATCGATAGGGACCCCAGTTGGCGACCACATCCGGGGCATCGCGAACCCCAAGGTCGCGAAGCGTTCCGCGGTCCCACACCAGCAGTTTTGCGGCATCCCGCGGGCTGCAGGGCTCTTGAGCGATGCGGTGGTCGGGTAGGGGGTAGTCGTAGTCAGTGATGCGAATGTGGCGTGGATCCGTCGTCATAGCCGCAAAGTTCGTTCAAAAGATGCCTGCGCTACCTTCGCTTCATGGGCCCAACTGTAGTACTGAGCGTCATCAACGACCTGCACAGCGACCAGCGCGTGCACCGCACGGCGACGCTTTGGGCCGAGCGCGGATACCGAGTGGTCCTGGTGGGCCGAACCTACCCCAATCCAGCACCTTTGGATCGTTCCTACGAAACCCATCGTATGAGCTGCCGCGTGAACCGAGGCCCTCTGTTCTACGTGGAATTTCAGGTCCGACTGTGGTTCGCCCTAAAACGACTTCAGCCCGACGTCTACCTTGCCAACGACCTTGATACCTTGGCGCCCAATGCCTTGTGGGCCATGCGTCGCGCCAAGCCCCTTGTCTACGACAGCCACGAGTACTTTTTGGGTGCCCCTGAACTCGAGGCACGCCCCATTGTGCAGTGCCTGTGGCGTCTGGTGGAACGCTACGGAATTCCGCGCACTGATTTTCGGGTCACTGTTAACCAAAGCATTGCCGACCAGTACGCTCGTGAATACGGCGGAACCTGGGACGTAGTCCGAAATGTTCCCCTCGCCGCGGATCTGCCATGGGGTACTGACGGAGAACGGCCTGATGCCGAGGAGCACAAGCGCGCGATGCGCGAATCCCTTGGACTCCCCCTTGATCAAACAATTTGGATCCTTCAAGGTGCCGGAATCAATGTCGACCGCGGTGCAGAGGAACTCGTGGAGGCTGCGGCCCAGTGCCCCGAAGTGGAACTTTTGGTGGTCGGTAGCGGCGACGCCATTCCCCAACTTCAGCAGCATGCTGCGGCCCAAGGATGGTCCAATGTGCACTTTGTCGGCCGGGTTCCGCGTGAACAACTTCAGCGCTACACCCAAGCAGCCGACCTTGGATTCAGCCTCGACAAGCCCAAGTCGCAGAACTACCGATGGAGCTTGCCCAACAAGCTCTTTGACTACTTACAGGCTGGAATCCCCGTCGTCGCAAGCGACCTCGTCGAAGTAGCCCGAGTGGTGCGCGATTCCGGTGCCGGAATCGTGCTCGACCAGCTCAGCCCCGCCGCAATCTCAAATGCCGCCCGCGCGCTCATGCAGCCCACTGCTTATGCCGCCGCAACCCGAGCTGCCCGCCAGGCCGCCCACCACTACCACTGGGGCCACGAAGGCCAAGTTTGGCACCGCCTGATCGACCGACTTGAGGGCCGCGCCACGCACCACATTTGGAGCATGGACCGCCTCGAGCCGCCCCGCTACGGCGGTACCCTTGAGGTTCTGGGTCACGTTCGCGCTGTAGCGTCCACGGGCCAACAGGTGGTCGTTCACGCCTTTACCCGCTATGCCTTGGGATCCGATGCGCCCTTCGCCGAAGTTCACACCAACGTCCTGCAACGTACCCGGTTCCCGCGCAGCCTACGGCCATGGATCGTGCAGAGCCGTCAAACCCGAATCGCGCGCCACCAGGCCGCTATCCAGCGCGGAACCGTCACCTACCACGGCCTTCACTGCAGCGGGCTTTCGACCGACGGAACCTTGCGGCTTCACAACCCCGAATCCGCCTACTATGCCAGTCTGGCACATCAAGCATCCGGACTTAAAAAGGGGTACTATGTAGCCGAGACCTGGGCCCTTCGCCTTTGGGAACGGCATGTGGCGGCAGCGTGGTCGGGTCCGGTTTCAGCGATTACTCCGCTGGACGCCGACGCGTGGAATGCCCTTAGCCCACGTTCGTCGGCCGTTTGGGTTCCGCCACACCACCCCTTTACGCAGTCGGTGCCTGTTGACGCCGCTTCAACGCCGCTGGTACTGGCGGTAGGTAAGTTTAGCGTCGAAGAGAATGCCGCGGCGATCAAGGGCTTGCTCGCTGCAAATCCCCCCATTGCTCCACTGTGCTTTGCGGGGCACAATGCGCCTTCTGGTACGCCGCACTACATAGATCGCCCTACAGACACTGAACTCGACCAACTGTACGCGGATGCACAAGTTGTCGTGGTGCATGCAGAGCACAGCCTCGGAATCAAGTTCAAACTCATCCAAGCATTGCTTCAGGGACGCCATATTGTAGCCCACGTCAAAGCGGTTGAGGGACTTGGCTTAGAAGGTCGCGTGCAGACGTATACGACGTGGCCTGAGGCCTATGCACTCATTCGCAAGGCCCAAGAAGAACACTGGACCCCAGAATGTGCCGTGCGTGCCAGAGAAGTTGCGGCCCGATTCGTGGTTCCGCACTCAAATTAAAGCGTCTTCTGGACGGTCGTCGTGAGCGTGCCGTTCGCGCAGCGGTAGGTCGTGTGCGGAAACTTGAGCAGCAGCGCGTAGTCGTGCGTTGCCATCAAAATGCTGCGGCCGCTTGCGCGAATTTCTTCCAAAAGGTGCATCAGCTCTTCAGACATGTGCGGATCGAGGTTGCCCGTGGGCTCGTCTGCCAAAATGAGGGGAGGGTCGTTCAGCAGGGCACGCGCAATCGAAACGCGCTGCTGTTCTCCGCCCGACAACTGGTGCGGCATCTTGTGGCCCTTGGTGGGCATGCCGACACGGCGAAGTACGGTGTCAATGCGGTCGTCGTTCTCAGTGCGGTTCTCTTGGCCTGTTGCGCGAAGTACGAAGTCGAGGTTGTCGCGCACGCTTCGGTCCATTAAAAGCTGAAAGTCCTGAAATACGATGCCCAATTGGCGGCGTAAGTAGGGAATATCGCGCTCCTTTAGGTTGCGCAGGTCGTAGCCTACGATGCTGCCTTCGCCAGATTCGAGGGGTAGGTCCGCGTAGAGCGTTTTGAGCAGTGAGGATTTACCCGAGCCCGTGGCGCCAATCACGTAAATGAATTCTCCTGGGGCAATCTCAAGATTGACGTCGCTGAGCACCCGGTGGTCACCCTGAAGGATGCTTGCATTTCGAAGCGATAAGACGGCAGTAGATTCCATGGGCACAGTTTGTGCAAAGTAACGAGAGACGAACCAAAGGCACGATGTACTTTTGAACAACATGAGGATTCGAATTCTAACCGCGCTTTTGATGAGCGCCACGCTGTACGCCCAACAGCCCATCACTGGCAGTCAGCCAGAAGCACTTTTTGCGGAAGCTCGCGCGCGCTTTGACCGAGCGCTCTACAGTTCCGCCTACGAATACTTTGCCGAAGTCCGCGCAGTGACTCCCGTGGCAAGCGACTGGTCAGAGCAGTCGATGTACTACCAGGCCCTGTGTGCGATCCGTTTGCTTCATCGTGATTCTGAGGAGTTTGCGGAGTCATTTCTACAAACCTATCCGTCGTCGTCGCGCCGAATTGACCTTATTCTTGACGCCGCAGAGCAAGCATTCAACCGCCGTCGCTACCAAGAGGCGAAGCGTTGGTTGCGTATGCTCGATGGAGTCGACCTCGCGCGAAATCTTCGCGCCGAAATCCAATTCAAGCTCGGTTATGCGCACTTTTTGCTGAATGAATTCGACCAAGCTAAGGCCGAGTTGGCTGAGGCTAAAAAGTCCAAGTCGGCCGTCGCCAAGACCGCCCAGTACTACTACGGACACATTGCCTACCTCGAGAAGTCCGACCAAACGGCACTCGAGAACCTCGAGCCTCTTCAGAATCACGAAGAGTTTGGACCAGTGGTACCGTACTACCTCGCGCAGATCTACGCCCGCACTGGCAAAGACGACGAGCTGCTCGTACTTGGCGAGAAACTCATGAAGGAGGCGAGCGCGAAGCGTGCACCGGAGATTTCGCTGCTCATTGGCCAAAGCATGTTCCGCAAGAAGCGCTACTCGGACGCTAAAGACTATTTTGAATTCAACCTCGCCAAGGGAGGAAAGATGTCCCCCGAAGTGGCCTACCAGATGGGCGTCTGTGCCTACCAAACTCAGGACTACGAGGGCGCAGTAAAGGCCTTCAACCAACTGCCCGCTGAGGGTACGGCGGACTGGGCACTCCAGTCCCGTTTGATGCTGGGCGATAGCTATTCACGCCTCGAGCGTTGGGAAGAGGCGCAAACGGCCTTTCGCTCGGTGTGGCAGAGCAAAGCTGACGACGCAACGCGCGAGCAGGCGGCCTACCAGTACGCCAAGTTGACCTACCGAAGTGCAAGCCCATTTGGCGACGCAATTCAGGTGCTTAATCAGTTTTTGCGCGAGTTTCCGCGCACCGAATACCGACGCGAGGCCAACGAGTACTTGGCCAATTTGTACCTGACTTCGCGCGACTACGGTCGTGCACTCGAAGCGATTGTGCAGACGGGTATGGGGTCTATGGCCATGCGCGAAGCCTACCAAAAGGTGGCCTACTTCCGCGCAGTGGAACTCTACCAAGCTTCCCAGTGGGCCAAGGCCGAGGAACTCCTCGACCAGTCTCTAAGCTACCCATTGGATCGTGGATACGAGGCACTTGCGCACTTTTGGAAGGCTGAAATGGCCTACCGCCAGGGTGACTACCGGACTTCGCTCGCCGAAACCGATTTGTTTTTGAAGACCCCCGGAAGCTTTACGCTCACAGAGCGTCCTGCCGCCCAGTACAACAAGGCCTATGCACTTTACCGCCTTGACCGACTTGAGGAAGCTGCGGCCACATTCCGCGTGTTTCTTGAGGACGCACCCAAGAACGACCGCCGCCGCGAGGACGCCGAACTGCGTGTGGCCGACCTGTACTTCTTGCTCGGTCGCCATGCTTTGGCGCGCGACTACTACGGCCGTATCGTGAAGCTTGGCGGTGCCGATGTGGACTACGCCAGCTTTCAGCAGGCACTCTGCCGTGGATTGCTCGGCGACAATCCGGGTAAAATCGAACAGCTTGCCAAGCTCGAACAGCGCGGGTCTGCTCGAGCTGACGATGCCCTTTTTGAACGCGCCCAAACCTTGCTTCGCATGGGGCGGAACCGCGAGGCCGCCGAGGCATTCACCGCCTACCAGCGCAAAAAACCCAATACTGAAAAGGGCCGTAGGGCGGGCTTAAACATCGCCCTTGCTCAGCGCAACGACGGCGACCTCAGTGCGTCCATCGCCACCTTCCAAACGGTCGTTCGGGACTACCCGGGGACCCCTGAGGCGCGTGAGGCGATTTCGGTGGCACGCTCAGTCTACGACGAGGCCAACCGAATCGACGACTACCTCGAGTGGGTACAGGGTATGCCTTCGTCGGGAATCCGCGCAAGCGAACTGGACTCTGTGGCCTACATGTCGGCCTACGACAAATTTGCCCAAGGTCAAAATCAAGCTGCCTACGACGCTTTGGTGAAGTACCTCAAGCGATTCCCCGACGGATACTTCGCTGCGGATGCAAATTTTCAAACCGCAGAATCGGCACGGATGAGCGGGCAGATGGCCAACGCGCTTCCGTACTACCGCAATGTGGTGCGCCAGCCCGTGGGGTCAAATACGGTTTCGGCCTATAAGTGGTTACTACGTGATGCAGAACAGCGCAAGGACGGCAACGAGACCAAGCGTTATGCCGAGCGCCTACTTGCCTTGGCCGAGGACGCGAGCTTGCGCAGTGAGGCCAACCGTGCGATGATGCGCGCGCACTTTGCCGAAGGAGCTGAGGATGTAGCGTTGACCTACGCTGAAGGGATTGTCGCAGATTTGCGCCAGTCGCCTGAAGACCGCAGTGAGGCCTTTGCGGTGCGACTTCGTGTCCTTGAGTCAAAGTACCGCGCTCAGCCTGCTGATTCGGTACGTCTCGGACTCTGGAAGCAGGCTGCTGAAGACGCCGTGGCTGAGGCTTCCGTCGGAATCCAGGCTGAAGCGATGTACGCCAAGGCGATCATCCTTCGCATTCGTGGGCAGTACACGGCTTCGAGCGAAGCGGTGTTTGCCTTGCTCGACAACTACCCAGGTCAGCAAGATTGGCGCTTTAAAGCACTCCTTGTGCTCGCGCGAAACTATGCAAGCCTCAACGATGGGTTCCAGGCCCGCTACACCTTGGATTTTGTGATTGCCGAGCATCCTTCAGACGAGCTTGTGCGTGAGGCGCAGGCCCTTCTCGCGGAATTCAATGCCGCCCAACTCGAATCCAACGCACCCCAAACAACTGAAGACGATGCAGAATAAGATGAAGTGGATGCTGGGCCTCGCGATTGCGAGCTACGCCGCAGCCGCACAAGTAGGGGATGTCGAGGTTTCGGTGACCGACAAGTACCGCGCAAAAGTTGCAGAGGCAGTCAAGATCTCTGGCCAACCGAGCTTGACGGACACGACAGTCCAAAAGCTTCCGGTTCGCATTCAGGTGCGTCCCTCGGTGGTTCCAGTTGATCCGGTAATGGAACTGATTCCGCCCGTGAAAATCACCAAGACCAAGCTCGAGCGTCTGCCGTCGCGCTACGTATCGCTCATTGCGGGCAACTATGGCTCAATCGAGGCTGAGGCCGCGATCGGAAGCGTGCGCAGTGCGGTCAACCACTGGTCGGTGCGCGGAAGCCACCGTTCCACCCGCGGAGGATTCGACAAAGACTACGTGGTGTTCGACCGCCTTCTGTGGTCCGAAAGCAAGCTAGACGCCTCGTACGAGCGCATCTTTAACCGGGGTCGCTTGCGCCTCGAAGGGGGTGGAGCATGGGATCGGATTCCCTACTATGGGCAGCGCCACACCATCGGCTTTAACGATGCCGATACCGCCAATGCCGCTCCCGGCCGCGGAATCCAGACCTACACCGCTGGCGCACGCTACCAAGCCACTCGCTACCGCCGTACGCAAACGTTTCGCTCTCTATCGCTTTCGGGACACCATTGGATTGATCAGGGTGGCCGCCAGTTTGAGACCGGAGGACGCATGCAGCTGGAATCAGCCTTACCCGTGCAAAATTTGGTGCTGAACCTACCGATTAATGCCTCGTTCAATCAGCTCCAAGGCACTGTGCGACCAGACACCTCGAGCGCCGCCTGGGCCCTGCAATTCAGTCCGTCCCTATCCGACAGCATTAAGGGGGTGAAGTTCCGCTTCGGCCTCAACATTATTGCGACGGGTGGGCCGGGGCAAAAAACGCTTCCTTACTTTCCACCTGTCGTCCATGTCGAGGTGCCTTTGGTACGCGACGTCCTCTACCTCTATGGCGGAATGGATGGCCACGTGGACAATGGCGGAATGCGCGCCCGTGTTGACGCGGTTCCGTTCTTATCTGAAACCGTTGCGTACGAAGCCATTCGCAGCAGTAGCATTTACGGCGGAGCCACTGGTCGCTGGAGCCGCATTATCGGTTACCGCTTCGGGGGACGATTTATGACCTGGGACAACTACCCTATGGTCGTTCGTCCTGACGTAGACTTCGGAATTTTGAACGACAGCGGCCGTGTCGGCATGCAGTACGTCAAGGTGACCTCGCTCGAACCGACTGGAGAACTCACTTTTCAGTTCAAGCAGGTTTGGGACGTGCGCCTTCACGGGGTGCTGCGCTTTGCCGTGCAAGACGAGGGAGGTAAGGCGGTGTACCACCTTCCCAAGTACGAATTGGGCGCTCAGGCGCGTGCCAACTTTGGCGACAAAATCCGCCTTGATGGAGCCATGGTACTTCGCGGCGCCCGCACCACGTTAAGCGGATTGATGATGGAGTACGACCTCCCCGCGTTTATGGACGTTCGACTCGGAGCGCAATACCGATACAACAGCCAACTCGACGCGGTGATTCGCATCGACAACCTGCTCAACCAGCGCGCCGAATGGTGGATGGGCTACCCCGTTCAGGGAATTCGCGCAAATTTGGGCCTGGTTTACAAGTTTTAAGCGTTTAGGGCTCCGGAACTCAACAGGTTGCCGTTCGTGCGGCTTGTTGAAAAAAATGTTGATAAACGGGGCTAATTTCTGAGCTTATGGACTCCCCGGTTCAAGGCGTGGGTTATCTTTGTAGGTAGTCCATTTTACGGAATCATGAGCGAAAACAATCAGTACGGCGCGGACAGCATTCAAGTCCTCGAAGGTTTAGAAGCGGTGCGCAAGCGCCCCGCGATGTACATCGGTGATATAGGCCAAAAAGGCCTTCACCACCTCGTCTATGAGGTTGTAGACAACTCTATTGACGAGGCCCTTGCGGGCCACGCTACCATGGTGAGTGTGATCATTCACGAGGGCAATACAATTACAGTGAAAGACGACGGTCGCGGAATCCCCGTGGCTATGCACTCCAAAGAGGGTAAGTCTGCACTTGAGGTCGTAATGACGGTACTCCACGCTGGGGGTAAGTTCGACAAGGATTCCTACAAGGTCTCTGGCGGTCTGCACGGTGTGGGTGTGAGCTGTGTGAATGCACTTTCTACACTGCTGCGTGTCAACGTGCACCGCGACGGCAAAGAGTACCAGCAAGAGTACAACATCGGCAAACCGATGTACGACGTCAAAGAAGTGGGGCCCTCAGACTACCGAGGTACCATCGTCCACTTTCAACCCGACACTACCATTTTCTACGAGAGTGTCTATCAGTACGACATTCTTGCAGCACGCCTTCGCGAACTGGCCTACTTGAACCGCGGAATCCGCATTCAGCTGACCGACGAGCGCGACGTCCAAGAGGACGGAAGCTTCCGCACCGAAGAGTTCTACAGCCAAGGAGGCTTGAAGGAGTTTACCGAGTTCATCGACCAGAACCGCGAACGCCTGATCCCCGAGCCGATGTACATGGAGGGCGAGATCGAAGGAATTCCGGTAGAAGTTTCAATGACTTACAACACCACGTACGCCGAGAACATTCACTCGTACGTTAACAATATCAATACGCACGAGGGTGGTACCCACCTTGCTGGTTTTCGCCGCGCACTGACCCGCACGCTCAAAAAATACGCGGACGAGTCCGGAATTTTGACCAAAGAAAAGGTTGAGGTTGCAGGTGACGACTTTCGCGAAGGCTTGACTGCGGTCATTAGTGTTAAGGTTATGGAGCCTCAGTTTGAGGGCCAGACCAAAACGAAGCTCGGCAACAGCGAGGTTTCAGGTGCGGTAGATCGAATCGTGGGCGAGATGCTCACGAACTACCTCGAAGAGCACCCCAACGAGGCACGCATCATCGTGTCTAAGGTGGTCCTCGCGGCCAAAGCACGTATCGCTGCCCGTAAGGCGCGCGAGATGGTGCAGCGCAAGACCGTACTCGGATCCAATTCGCTTCCCGGTAAGCTTGCCGACTGTTCAGAAACCGATCCTGCACAGTGTGAGATCTTCCTCGTCGAGGGTGACTCGGCTGGTGGTACGGCCAAGCAAGGCCGCGACCGCCGTTTTCAGGCAATTCTGCCACTGCGCGGTAAGATCCTGAACGTCGAGAAGGCCATGCAGCACCGCATCTTCGAAAACGAAGAAATTCGCAACATCTTCACGGCATTGGGCGTAAGCCTTGGTACCGAAGAGGACAGCAAAGCCCTCAATACGGCGAAGCTTCGCTACCACAAGGTCATCATCATGGCTGACGCCGACGTAGATGGTTCACACATTGCGACGCTGGTGCTTACGTTCTTGTTCCGCTACATGAAAGAGTTGGTGGAGCGTGGCTACGTATACATCGCCTCACCGCCCTTGTACCTCGTGAAGAAGGGCCAAAAGTCCCAGTATGCGTGGAACGAAACCCAGCGCGACCAAGTGGCCCGCGAATTGGGCGGAGAAGAACAAACAGGTGTGACTATTCAGCGCTACAAGGGTCTTGGAGAGATGAACTCCGAGCAGCTGTGGGAGACCACACTGAACCCCGAGGCACGTACGCTGAAGCAGGTGACCATAGACAATGCTACTGAGGCCGACCGCATCTTCTCGATGCTTATGGGTGACGATGTTCCGCCACGCCGCGAATTCATCGAGAAAAACGCGCGCTACGCCCGAATCGACGCCTAAGTCGACGCGTTTGCGTACTACCTTTGAAGGGTCGCTTCGGCGGCCCTTTTTTAATACCCCAAACTGATGAAAATTACCGTTGTAGGCGCAGGAAACGTAGGTGCTACGTGTGCCGAGGCGATGGTTCGCATGGAACTCGCCAAAGAAATCGTTCTTCTCGACATCAAAGAAGGCTTTGCCGAGGGCAAGGCCATGGACATGAACCAGACGGCGACCCTACACGGGTTTGACAGCACGGTTCGCGGTGTCACCAACGACTACGCTGCTACGGCGGGTTCAAAAGTGGTGGTGATCACGAGCGGAATTCCGCGCAAGCCCGGCATGACCCGCGAAGAGCTCATCGGAACCAATGCGGGCATTGTGAAGTCCGTGGTTGAAAATGCGCTCAAGTACTCTCCTGATGCAGTGATCGTGGTGATTTCGAACCCGATGGACACGATGACCTACTTGGCGGCCAAGCAGAGCGGACTTCCCAAAAACCGCATCATCGGTATGGGCGGAATCCTCGATTCAGCGCGCTTCAAGTACTACCTGTCAGAGGCAATGAACGTTCCTGCGAGCGACCTTCAGGGGACTGTAGTCGGTGGGCACGGTGATACCACCATGATTCCGTTGACTCGCTTGGCAACCTACCAAAGCACTCCCGTGAGCAACTACCTCAGCGCCGAGAAGTTGGCCGAGGTAAAGGCATCGACGATGGTCGGTGGTGCAACGCTTACTGGCCTCATCGGAACCTCAGCATGGTATGCTCCAGGCGCAGCGGGTGCTGCCTTGACAGCGAGCATTGTGCGCGACCAAAAGAAGGTGTTCCCCTGTTCGGTCTACCTCGAGGGTGAGTACGGCGAATCTGACATTTGCATGGGTGTTCCCGTAGTGATTGGCGCCAACGGTTGGGAATCTATTGTGGACTACCAGCTCAACTCAGAGGAAGCGGCGGAGTTTGCGAAAAGCGCAACGGCCGTCCGCGCCATGAACTCGGTGCTGGACAGCTTGTAAGATCCTGCTTGGCGCGTCCAAAAATCTGGTACCGGTGGGCCGCAACCCACCGGTACATTTTTTTATACCCTGGGGTGAACCGTACCCACGCGGCAACCACTCTCCCCCGTGGGCCAAGACCTTGAAGAGCTTTAACTACGGCGTCGGCACCTGAATACACCGCTGTATGCGTCCAAACAACCACTCCGCCAGGGTAGGCCTGCCGCCACTCATCGGTAAGAGGCGCATAGCTCAGTACTCCATTTCGGTCCAGTGCATTCAGCAGCCGCACCGAGCGCTGGCATAGCGCACAGTCACCGTCGTAGAGTACCAACGTACTCCGAGGTCCGACTACGGAAGCTTCACCCACCGCGCGTGCCCCCATGGACTCGAAATCACGTACACCCCAGGAGCCCATCCGAGCGTTGAGATCGGCGACTGCGCTCCTGCTGCAAACTGACCCATGAAGCGTCCGTCCAAACCGTGTACACGCACGGTTCCGGTACCCCCCACAAAAAACTCCGAAGCCCCGGGATTGGGCCAAACCACAAGATCGCCCACCTCAAAATCCGCTTCGGGCAATCCGATGCGGTTGGTGTCGGCGCTCATAAAGCGAATTCCGCCCGTAGACAGGCCCAAAACCATTTCGGGAATCCCATCTTGGTCCAAATCCTTGATCCACGGAGCATTGAGGTTGCCGTCGTGTGCCACAGTCGCCGAGGCCACCATGCGGGGGGTCATCACAAATTCCAAATCAATGCGCAAACTATCGGACCCAAGGCCCGGCATGGCGCACCCATTGGTCAAAATGCTGTTGTGGTTCGCTACGTCGCCAAACGCATGGCTCAGGTACGGAGTGCGGTGAGCCGCCAAGTGCACGTCGCTACTCGGAAGGTTTTTACTGAAGCAAAACTCCACCACCAGATTTGACGTTCCGTCGTAGTCAAACGCATTTTGAAAGCTAATCAAATTCCATCCCTGACTCAGCACCGCGAGGTAGGCAAATGCCACGTCGCCGTTGGGGCCCATCGCCGAAAGCACGGTATCGGACGTCTGGCGAATGCTCACAGTAAACCCTTGACTGAGGTACGGAGCACTCGGCGTTACGCAGTTGACCTTAAGTCCCTGAATACGCGTAGCGCCCACGATTCCGGCGGCGGCCAGTTCGCTTCCGCGAATCAGGTACTGGTGGCGTCCGGCCCGCTTACTTCCCCCAAAAGGCGTACCCAAAGTGGTGCTCGTCGCGGTGGCGGTGGCGGAATTCACGATTTGCGGAGTTAGCTCCGCGGGTTGGTTGATGATTCCAGAGATGTTCGGGTACGCGAGCACGCCGGCGTAGGCACTGCCCACCCAGAGCTCCGTGCTGCCTTGGTTATCAACCACCCTCGGAACCGCACGTCCGCTGTACGTCCGCGCGGTGTCCACGTCTACCGACCCGAAGCGCTCGGTGGCGAGCACCCAAGTGCCGGCATCGTTGCGCACATAAGCGACTTCTCCGCGTTCGTTGCCCACCAGCATATCGAGGTCGCCGTCTCCGTCGAGGTCAAAAAGCTCAGGGCTGGCATTTTGTCCCACGTCGTGCGTGCCAAGCTGCACGGCGGATCCGCTGAAGTTGGGTCCAAAAATGCTTCCGGTATTCAAGGTGGAGTACACCTTGCCGTCGGCGCGACCCACGACGAGGTCCAGTAGGCCGTCTCCGTTCAGGTCGCCGAGGCAGGGTGCGGTCCACGTGGGGTTGGGAGTCAAATTGCTCGGAAACGGAACAAGGGTATGGCGCCACACGGGGTTGGGAGCCGAGCCCACATTAATGTAGTAGCGCAGCCCAAGTCGGCTTCCCAGGATCAAATCCTGAAGTCCGTCGGTATTTAAGTCGCCACCGTACGGAACCACATACGACCCCAGTTCAAGCATTTCATCTTGCAGGAATTGGGTTTGGCTCCGTTGCCAGCTGGGCGAAGTCGTTGAACCACCATTTGGGTAGAGCCACACACACGAATCAGACTGGGCCACGCGCTCTGTAGGGCTGGCCACGATGTCTTTGATGCCATCTCCGTTGGCGTCGATCAGTGAAAACCCTGGAAACCATAGGTTAACCGGGGTTCCGCCCGAAGGCCAGGTGCTGTCCTGACTTTCTACATTGGCTACAGCCAAGTTGCCTACGTTGTAGCCCGCAACGCCGGTCGCAAACGACACGTCACCTAGCAAAATATCGGGAAGCCCGTTGCCGTCGAGGTCGTGGATCAGCACGGTGGACCCGGCGTGCTTGATGTCCTCAGTAAGGGCAGGGGACGCCACCCGGGAACCCGTGCATGCATCAATTTGAAGGGCGTTACTCAATCCGCCCTCTTCGAAGTCGCCCCAGCATCCGTCGGCGAGCGCGAAATTCAATCCGCAGGGTGCGGAATTTTGGTGCCACTCAATTTTGGTTCCGCCCATATCAAACGTGAGTACGTCCACGTCGCCGTCTTGGTCCACGTCGGTGATGAATGGACGGTCTACGCTAATTACCTGGAGGTTGTAGGCCGGATTACCTTGAACGTACACGGACCTGAGCTCCGTTTGGTTGCCCAAAGCCCAGCTGAACTGAAGACCGCCCCCGACTCGGGTACCTTGCCAGACCCCGATTCCGTTGATGACCCAGCCAAAAATATCGGGTACGCCGTCGCAGTTAAAGTCTGCAACATGAACCCATTGCTGGTTTTTTGGGAAGCCATGGGTCCAGTCTGGACGCTCGGCCCACTCTCCGTTGGTACGCTCAAAGGCCAGCCAGCGTCCGCCTTCGCGGTCGAAGACTACGAGGTCGTCATTACCGTCTCCATCCACATCGGCGTTGAACATTTGTGGGTTGTTGAGGCCGCCCGAAGTGCCTAGGGTGAGCGGCTGACCGGCGGAATTTTGAATTCCGGCCAAGTTGGTCGCAAAAAACGACCAGTTTACTTGAGAAGCCCCAGAGTGGGGCAGAGCAGCCCACAGGGTCAGGATGAGGACGGTCCGAAGAAGTGCGCGCATTTCTCAAAGGTAATTCACCTATATTTGCCGCCTCGTACTAAAGTCACCCATACTATGCAGAATAAAGTGGTAATCCGCCTGTTTGCAGTCGCTTTTGCGCTTGCGGCCCTTTATGAATTGTCCTTTACGTTTATCGCGCAGCGCGTTGAAAAACAAGCGCTTGAGATAGCCGGAAACGACCCGTCCAAGCTCAATCGCGTGCTGGATTCGCTGGCCAGCCAAGAGGTATACAACCTCGGTGTGGCTTCGTTCACGTACAAAGAAGTGAAAGAAAAAGAGATGAACCTTGGCCTTGACCTGCGTGGAGGTATGAACGTAATCCTCGAGGTTTCGGTTCGCGACGTCATCAAAGGTCTGGCGGCCAACCCCAACGATTCGACATTGAATGCTGCACTCGCGGCGGCCGATGCCGAGCAAGAGAACAGTGGCGAAGCCTACATTGATCTCTTTATCAAAGCATTAGATAGCAAGCTCGGCGCAAAGTCGTGGAGTGATCCCGGCCTTTTCGGAACCAAAGACATGTCAGACCGCCTCGGCTTCAACGCAACCGACGATGAGGTGCAAGCAGCCATTCGCTCAGATGTTGAGGCGTCGGTTCAAAACGTGTACACGGTACTCAAGGCTCGTATTGACCAGTTCGGAGTCGTACAACCCAACCTGCAGCGCCTTGGCAATACGGGTCGCATTCTCGTGGAGCTTCCCGGCGTAAAAGATCCAGCTCGCGTACAGCGCCTGCTTCAGTCTACTGCCCGCCTTGAATTTTGGCGTGCCGACTACGGTGCTGCATGGATGCAGTTTATGGTGGACGCCAACGAGCGCTTGCGTAGCGTAGTTCCTGATCCGAACAAGTCCTCGGTCAAGTCCGATGCTCCTAAGGCGATCGACCTTCCCACCGCCCTTGATGCCGACGACGTAACGAGTCCCGAATCAACGGCTGTGGCCGCAACTGATTCGAGTGCACTTCAGCACAATCCGCTGCTGAATATTTTCCAGCTCAACGTTGACCCACAAACCTTCACTCCGCTCGAAGGGCCCATCATCGGATTCGCCCTTCCGCGCGATACGGCTACCATCAATGCCTACCTCAAGAGTGATGTGGTTAAAAGTTTGATTCCCGGTGACAAGCGCTACGTGCGCTTTGCGTGGACCCGTCCTGATCCCAAAGCAGGCATCACCTTCTTGATTGCCCTGAATGGCAACCGCACCATGGAACCCGAACTCGACGGAGGCGTCATCGTCGACGCGCGCCGCGAATTCGACCAGGGCAACAACCCAATCGTTACCATGGCGATGAACGGCTACGGAGCACAAATTTGGCAGCGCATTACCGCCGAAGAAAGTGCCAAGAATCCCAAGGGCCACGTTGCGGTCGTGCTGGACAACATGGTCTACAGCTACCCGCGTGTCATCAACGAGATTTCCGGTGGTCGTACACAAATTGAAGGCGGATTTAGTCTCGACGAGGCCTCTGACTTGGCCAATGTTCTTAAGGCAGGTAAGCTTCCAGTTCCTGCCCGCATCATTCAAGCCGACGTAGTCGGTCCAAGCCTTGGTAAAGAAGCCATCTCTGCGTCCATGAATTCGTTCTTGATTGCGTTTTTGGTAGTGTTCGCCTACATGGTGTTTTACTACTCGGGTGGCGGCATCGCTGCAAACCTCGCCCTTTTGGTCAACATGTTCTTCATCTTTGGTATTCTTGACGCCATTTCGGCAGTACTGACCCTTCCTGGTATGGCGGGTATCGTGCTCACGATTGGTATGGCTGTGGATGCCAACGTACTCATCTTTGATCGCATTCGCGAAGAGCTTGCTGCTGGTAAGGACGTGCGGACTGCAGTGGCCGACGGCTACCGTGGATCTCGCGGGGCCATCTTGGATGCCAACGCGACCACATTGCTGACCGCAATCATTCTTTTCATGGTCGGAACCGGTCCCATCAAGGGCTTTGCTACCACATTGATTATTGGTATTCTCTCTTCGCTCTTTACGGCCATCTTCGTGACCCGCTTGTACATCGAGTGGCGTTTGGCAAAAGGTGGAACCGTAAACTTCACCACCAAGACCACAGAGAAGTGGTTTGTGGATACCAAGTTCAACTTCTTGGGCGGCCGTAAGAAAGCCTACTTGTTCTCAGGTGCGCTGCTTGTCGCAAGTGTGGTAGTACTTTTTACCAAGGGATTGAGCTACGGCGTGGACTTTGAGGGCGGTCGCACTTATCAAGTTCGCTTTGACCAATCGGTTGAGGTGTCCAAGGTGAGCTCGAGCTTGTCCAAAGTTTTTGTAGACGCCAACGGAAAGTCATTCACGCCGATTGTCAAGACCTTGGGCACGCCTGACCAGGTGGTCATCACCACCAACTACCGCGTGTCGGAGTCTGGTGCAGAAGTAGAAGAAGCACTTCGTGCGCAACTTTATGGTGGAGTCAAGGAATTCTATGTGTCAGCTCCTGCTGAGGCTGAGTTTGACAATCCCGGCGAAGCTGGATTGGGAATCGTTGCCTACCGCCAAGTAGGTCCAACTGTCGCCGACGACATTGCGAATTCAGCGGTGTGGGCAATCTTGTTCTCGCTCCTCGGGATCTTTATCTACCTCTTGGTTCGCTTTAGCCGCTGGCAGTACTCTCTGGGTGCGGTGGCAGCACTCGTGCACGACGTGGTGATCACCCTCGGAGCCTTTGCGCTCCTCGACGGAATCTTACCGTTCTCTTTAGAGGTTGACCAGGCCTTTATTGCAGCCATTTTGACCGTAATTGGATACTCGCTCAACGATACCGTGGTCGTCTTTGACCGTATTCGCGAGTTCATCACGGGCCACAAGGGTTCGCGCACCGACGAGACGGTCATCAACAATGCATTGAATGCGACGCTCAGCCGTACGTTCAACACTTCGATGACGACCATCGTCGTGCTCTTGGTAATTTTCTTCTTGGGTGGTGAAGTCCTTCGCGGATTCATCTTCGCCATCTTGTTTGGTATCGTAATTGGTACGTACTCTTCGCTGTTCATCGCCTCACCAGTGCTTTACGACAGCTCGAAGAAGAAGTAAGATTCTATGACCATGCTCTTTATCAGCACCGGAGAAGTAGTTATTCTGCTTTTCGCGGTGCTGATGCTTTTTGGGCCAGACCGACTTCCTGGATTCGTGCGTTCACTCGCAAAGGGCATACGCACCGTAAAGAATGCTCAGGCTGACCTTACCCAGCAAATGACAAAGATGGCCGAAGACCAACCAGGACTCAAGGAAGTTTCTAAGGCAGTTGAAGAGGTTAAAAGCGATATAGAGGGGGTGGTTTCTCGAAAAAAGTAGTTTTTCACATCGACACCCCTAAAATTTAGGGGGTGTTGATAAAAAATTATAGTTTTTATTTCAGCTTGTTGTGGATTTTTGGTAGTTTTGTGGCATCAAAAACCAATTTGCTATGCCCACTTCTCGTTATTTAGGCCTCGAGGCGGCCTTGAGCCACAAACCGTCAGTGTTTGCTAAGCCCGCAGGTAAGGCCTCTGAGTACTTCGGAGCCAATGTCTTCAACCAAAAGGCCATGCGCGAGTACATGCCTAAAGAGGCGTTTGAATCTGTCATGAAGGCCATTGACCGCGGCGACAAAATTGACCGCGGAATCGCCGACCAAGTGGCGACCGCAATGAAGGCATGGGCTATGGCAAAGGGTGCGTCCCACTACACCCATTGGTTTCAACCCTTGACCGGTGCGACTGCTGAGAAGCACGATGCATTCTTTGAGCCAACTGCCGACGGCTACGCCATCGAGAAGTTCAACGGTGGAATGCTTGTGCAAGCTGAACCCGACGCTTCGAGCTTCCCCAACGGCGGAATCCGAAATACGTTTGAGGCCCGCGGATACACCGCGTGGGATCCAACCTCTCCCGCATTTGTGCTTGCAGACACCCTATGTATTCCAACTGTATTCGTGGCCTATACGGGTGAGGCACTCGACAACAAAACGCCACTCCTGCGGTCGCTCCAGGCGGTTGATCATGCAGCGACTTCTGTGTGCCAGTACTTTGACAAGAACATCGGCAAGGTTCACGCGACGTTGGGCTGGGAGCAGGAGTACTTTTTAATTGATGAGGCTCTGTACCATGCGCGTCCTGACCTCGTGATGACGGGCCGCACTCTGGTCGGTCATTCTCCGGCCAAGGGGCAGCAAATGGAAGACCACTACTTTGGCAGCATTCCCGAGCGGGTCATTCAGTTCATGCGCGAGATTGAGTTTGAAAGCCACCTTCTCGGAATTCCGGTGAAAACCCGCCACAATGAGGTTGCTCCCGGCCAGTTTGAGTTTGCGCCCATTTTCGAAGAAGCGAACGTGGCAGTAGATCACAACTCGCTCTTTATGGACTTGCTCGACAAGGTGGCCTCGCGCCACAACTTCCGGGTACTCCTCCACGAGAAGCCGTTTGCAGGTGTGAATGGTTCAGGAAAGCACAACAACTGGTCTCTGGCCACAGACACCGGAATCAACTTGCTTGCTCCTGGTTCTACTCCGAAGCGCAACCTCTTGTTTTTGAGCTTTTTCGTGAACACGATCAAGGCGATGCACGACCGTGCTGACCTTATTCGTGCTGCCATTGCATCCGCCAGCAACGACCACCGGCTTGGTGCCAACGAAGCCCCTCCGGCGATCATTTCAGTGTTCATCGGTAGCCAGCTCACAGAAGTGCTCGACGAGCTCGAAAAGCTCGAGAGCGGCAAAATGTCGCCCGAGAAGAAGACCGAGTTAAAGCTCAATGTGGTAGGCAAAATCCCAGAAATTCTGCTGGACAACACCGACCGCAACCGCACCTCGCCATTTGCCTTCACGGGCAACAAGTTCGAGCTGCGCGCAGTGGGTTCGTTGGCCAACTGTTCGCATGCCATGACCACTTTAAACCTGATGGTTACCGACCAACTGATTCAGTTTAAAAAGGACGTAGACGCCCAAATTGCTCAAGGCTTGAAGAAGGACGACGCCATCTTTAATGTGCTCAAGGACTACATCAAGGCCTCTAAAAAGATTCGTTTTGAAGGAGACGGCTACGGCGACGCTTGGAAGGAAGAGGCTGAGAAGCGCGGTCTGAAGAATACGCCCGACACTCCGCGTGCCTTGGATTTCTTGGTGACCAAAGATGCCGAGGGCCTCTTTGAGAAGCACGGCGTCCTCAGCAAAGTAGAGCTGCATGCCCGCTACGAGATCCTGCAAGAGGAGTACTTCAAGCACCTTCAGATTGAGAGCCGCACCCTGGGTGATTTGGTGCACAACCACATCATTCCTTCTGCCATCAAGTACCAGAGTGTGATGAGTGAAAACTTACTCCGACTCAAGGCCCTGCTTCCCGAGGCTACGTTTAAGAAGACGTGTAAAGAGCAACTTGACATTATCGAAGAGCTCAGCGAGCGCATCTCAAAAGCGCTTCGCCATGTAGAGGAAATGACCGAGGCCCGCAAAAAGGCCAACACCATTGAATCTGCTCGTGAGCGCGCCTTGGCGTACTGCGATACCGTGAAGCCCTTCTTGTCTTCAATTCGCTACGAAGTAGACAAAATGGAGCTGATTGTAGACAACGAAACGTGGCCGCTTCCGAAGTACCGCGAACTACTCTACATCCGCTAGAGTCAATAAAATTTTGAGAAATGTGGCCCTTCGTGCAAGTGCGCGAGGGGCTTTTCTCGTTTTATCCGCTAGCATTTGTTATTTTCGTGACTTCAGCGCCTGAAACGCCACCTCCCTCATGACACAACGAACTCATTTTGCGCTCGGTTTAGCCTTTGCCCTCGGGGTAGTGGCGACGCCATTGTGGGCCCAAAAATCATCCGACGACGACGCTCCCAAGCGACCCAAAATTGCCCGTCAAGGCGACGACTACTACTTGGGCAAAGAATACAGCAAGGCGATCGCAATCTATAGAAAGGCCTACAGTAAGGTTAAGTCGCGACCTGAAAAGGCTGAGATCAGCTACCGACTCGGCGAGTGCTACCGCTACACCGCGCAGTACAAGGCTGCAGAAGCCCAGTACCGCCGTGCGATCAAGGCGGGCTACACCCAGGCCGAGGCGTATTTGGGTGTGGCTGAAATGCTCAAGTACCAAGACAAGTACAGTGACGCACTTGTGGCCTACGAAGACATGGCCAAAGTATTTCCAGGTGACGAGCGCGCGAAGCAAGGGATCGAAAGCTCGAAGGCCGCTGTAGCCTGGTTGGCTGCAACCACCCGCTATCAGGTAGGTCCGCTCACCGACCTGAACACTAAGTCCCACGAGTACGGATTGGCTTTTGACGGACGCCAGGATACCTACGAAGAGCTTTTGTTTTCTTCGACGCGTGAAGGCGGAATCGGTAAGCGCAAAGATGGCTGGACCGGCCAGCAGTTTGCAGATATCTACACGACGAAGCGGCTTAATGCGGACGGTTCGGCTCGAGGTGGCAAAAAGCCAAAGGGTGGCGCTTCCAAAGTCGATCCGACAGCGGCACGAGCGCAAAAGTTCTCGGCTCCTGAACTCCTTCCCGAGGTAATCAACACCATGGACCACGAGGGATCGCCTGCATTTGACGGCAAGCGACGCAACTTGTACTTCACGCGCTGTATGGACGTGAAGCGTGCCCAGCTCGGCTGTGCTATTTATGTGACCCGCCGCGCAGGCCAGACGTGGCAGGATCCAACTCCTGTGGTACTCACCAGCGACTCATCGCGCTCGGTCGGTCACCCGAGTATTAACGCTGACGAGACGTTGCTCTACTTTGCAGGAGACCTTCAAGGTGCTGTGGGTGGTAAGGACCTTTGGGTCGCAACCTACGACAAGCGCCGCCGTAGCTGGAGCAATCCAGTGAACCTCGGAGCACTCGTCAATACCAAAGGCGACGAGCTCTTTCCGTTCATTCACGACGATGGCTTCTTGTACTTCTCGAGCGACGGCCTGCCAGGAATGGGGGGTTTTGACCTCTTTCGAGTTGCTGTGGGTGAAGACGGACTGCCCACGGGTGAGCCCGAAAACTTGAAGTCACCGCTCAATAGTTCTGGGGACGACTTCAATATCATTTTGCGTCCAGGTGGACTTCGCGATGGCTACTTCGTAACGAACCGCGAGGGCGGAACCGGCGGCGACGACATTTGGACGATCTACGAGGTTCCGTTGAAGTACGGCTTGCGCGGAACCTTAAAGAGTGAAAAAGACCAAGCTCCGCTTGCCAACGCCACCGTGAAAATTTCGGGCAGCGACGGCTTTAACGCCACTGTGATGACCGACAAGTTGGGCAAATTTGAACTGATCGATGAGAAGTTGAGCGCTGACGTCAACTACTCGTTTGCATTCGAAAAGAAAAAGTTTTTGAACGGCGGAGCCAAGGCCAATACAGTAGGATTGAACCTTGACAACTTTGTGTTTGTAGAGAACGAGAACGTCTTTCGCCATACCATGGACATTGCGGCTACGATGGCGCCGATTGAGTACCCCGTAATTCTTCCGGAGCTCTACTTCGCACTGGCTAAGTGGGACCTGAACGAGAAGTCACGCGCGGCCCTCGATACAGTCTACCGTACGTTGGCGCTCAATCCGAACATTGTGATTGAGCTCCGCTCTCACACGGACTACCGCGATGCGGACGACAAGAACCAGGCCCTTTCGCAAAAGCGTGCTGATACCTGTGTGAAGTACCTCATCAGCAAGGGCATCGATCCTGCGCGCCTCGTGTCGCTCGGTATGGGTGAAACGCAGCCGTTTGAGATTCCGCAGAACTACAAAGGACTGGGTAAAGATTTGTTTCCGGCAGGCACGCTACTTACGGAGTCGAACATCCGCAAGATGCCTTCTGCGCAGCAGGAGACGGCCAACCAGATCAACCGCCGTACTGACTTCCGCGTAATCCGCGACGACTACACTCCGCCCGTGGATACTGCAGCCCTAGCTGAGGAGATGGGAGAGAAGGCCAAGAACGCCGAGCCCGCGAAGCCCGTTAAAGGTGAAGTGTACACGGTGGGAGACAAGGAGAGCTTCGCCACGGTCTGCCGAAACGCAAACGTCGGCATCACTGACCTGCGCAAGCTCAACGGTGGCCTACGTGGTGTGCGCCTTGAGCCTGGAATGATCCTGAAGGTTACGCCGAATGGTGACTACGCTGAGTTTGATTCAAAGCACCGCCAGGTGAACCTCGGAGAGACGTGGAAGACGTTGGCAAAGGACCTCGGAGTCAAAGAAAAGGAGCTACGCGAGCTGAACCCCGAGTGGGTGAAAGTAGACCCGCCCGTCGGAACCTACATTCGCACGAAGTAGCGTTGATAACCTTTAAGCTTCCCTTCGGCCTGAGCCGAAGGGAAGTTTTATTTTTGCACCTATGAGTTCGAGCAACCGATACGCCGGCCGGGGCGTTTCCTCAGGCAAAGAAGAAGTTCACCAGGCGATCGCCGCAATCGACAAAGGGCTGTTTCCGAACGCGTTTTGCAAAATTGTTCCCGACGCGTTGAGCGGCTCGGCAGACCACTGCCTTGTCATGCATGCCGACGGCGCGGGCACCAAGTCGTCGCTCGCCTACCTCTACTGGAAGGAAACAGGTGACCTCAGCGTATGGCGCGGAATCGCCCAGGACGCCGTAGTCATGAACACCGACGACTTGCTGTGCGTCGGTGCTACAGGGCCCATCTTGCTGAGCTCGACGATAGGGCGCAACAAGCACTTGATTCCGGGCGAAGTAATTAAAGCACTTATCGAGGGAACCGAGTCTGTTCTTCAGGACCTGCGAGACGCAGGCATGGACATTCAAAGTACGGGCGGCGAAACTGCTGACGTGGGCGACCTCGTGCGCACGGTAATTGTCGACAGCACGGTAGTGGCACGGATGAAGCGCAGTGACGTCATCGACAATGCTCGCATTGCTCCCGGCCAATTCGTGGTGGGCCTCGCCTCGTACGGCCAAGCCACCTACGAACGCGAATACAACGGTGGAATGGGTTCGAATGGACTCACTTCAGCACGCCACGACGTATTTAGCAACCTCTTGGCGCAGCGTTACCCAGAGAGCTTTGCGCCCGAGACTGATTCGGCCCTCGTTTATTCCGGGACCAAGCAGCTCACCGACGCCGTCGTTGGTAGCCCATTGGATGCCGGCAAATTGGTGCTTTCTCCGACCCGAACCTACGCACCGGTGATGATTCCGGTCATTAAAGAGCTCGGAGCGCAGCTGCGTGGAGCCGTGCACTGCAGCGGCGGTGCCCAGACCAAGGTGCTGCACTTTCTGAAGCAGGGCAAGGTGGTCAAGGACCAGCTTTTTGCGGTTCCGCCCTTGTTTGACCTGATTCAAAAGGAGTCCGCGACCCCGTGGCGCCAGATGTACGAAGTTTTTAACATGGGACACCGCATGGAGCTCTACGTCGACAGCCTTCAGGCAGCAGAGCAGGTCATCGCTATTTCGAAGCAAATGGGCGTCGATGCCCAAATCGTAGGCCGCGTGGAGGCCTCAGCAACCCCCGAGGTCGAGGTGCACGCGCCCGACGGAATTCACACCTACCGCCGCGCATGAATCTTGTAGAGAAACTCCAGGCCATCTGGATTCGGCACCAGGACGTGCACGACCAGCTTATGACTCCCGAGTTGGCGGCGGATCCTGCGCGGTTTGTTCGCCTCAACCGCGAGTACAAAGAACTCGACGAGCTCGTCCAGGCCCGTGCGCGCTACCTTGAGGCGCTCGCCAACCGCGACGAGGCCCAACTCATGCTCGAATCCGAAAAGGATCCCGAAATGCGCGAGATGGCCCAAGACGAATTCGATACGGCCCGCCAGCGCATCACAGCCCTTGAGACCGAGATCAAAGAACTACTCATTCCCAAGGACCCCGAGGATTCCAAGGATGCCGTTCTTGAAGTTCGCGCGGGTACGGGCGGGGACGAAGCCGGACTCTTCGCAGGCGAGCTGCTTCGCGCCTACCTGCGCTTCGCCGAAGAAAAGGGCTGGAACACCGAAATGCTCAGTCTCACCGAAGGTTCCGTGGGCGGAATCAAAGAAGCCAGCGTTCAAATTCGCGGCGAGCAGGTATACGGAATCCTCAAGTTTGAGAGCGGAGTGCACCGAGTGCAGCGGGTTCCGGCCACCGAAAGCCAAGGACGCGTGCACACTTCGGCAGCGACGGTAGCGGTACTGCCTGAAGCCGACGAGCTCGACGTGCAAATCCGCGATGTGGACATTCGCAAAGACACCTTTCGCTCGAGTGGGGCAGGGGGGCAGCACGTCAACAAGACCGAATCGGGCGTTCGGTTGACGCACTTTCCGACCGGTATTGTAGTGGAATGCCAAGATGGCCGTTCGCAGCACCAGAACTACGACCGCGCCCTTACCGTGCTTCGCGCGCGGATTTGGGACAAGGCCCGCGCTGAACGCGACGCCGCTGTTGCCGAACACCGCAAGTCGCTGGTAAGCACCGGAGACCGAAGTGCGAAGATCCGAACCTACAACTTTCCGCAGAGCCGGGTGACAGACCACCGCATCGGCCTCACCGTGTACAACCTGCCCGACGTGATGAATGGCGACCTCAAGACCCTCATCGAGGGCTTGCGCGTTGCCGACCACGCCGAGCGCCTCAAGCAAGGAGCTGACGAATGAACTATACCACGCTCTCCCAACGTATTGAAGCCGCAGGCCACGGACTCTGTGTAGGCCTCGACCCTGATCCGTCCAAGCTGCCGGCAGGAACCGATTTGGCGTCCTTCTGCATCGGAATCATTGATGCCACGGCCCATGTAGCCATTGCCTACAAGCCGAATTTTGCCTTCTT
>Ga0222713_10000336_pt1 | contig 52891 bp, 36 predicted proteins | sample C33_649DmetaG_FD_165061 | JGI IMG/M metagenome (GOLD analysis project Ga0222713, IMG submission 165061) | Estuarine water microbial communities from San Francisco Bay, California, United States - C33_649D | ecosystem: Environmental > Aquatic > Marine > Unclassified | place: USA: California...
GTACTGGGCCGGACCTATGCCCTCTTCGAGTTGCTTTTCGAAGTAATCGGGGTACAGGCCGTTGACATCATCCAGGTAATCGGTGTAAGTGTGGCGCCAGCAGGTTTCAAAACCCACGATGAAGGCCCCTTTGTTTCGCTTGGAGTAAGAGATGTATTTCACACCAAAACCCAGGGGTATAGCGGGTTGCAAATGGCTGTAGATGCGCGTGCGATTTTCGGTATTCAGGTTGCGCAGGTTGATGCCGGGTTCGTCAAGGCGGTGGGGGTCGAAGTAGAACAAGGCCAAGCCCGTGAATGCGTATGGAGTGAATTCTTGGTTTCCCGTGTTGGTGCCAAAACTGTGAAAATTGAATTCGACCATGGAGGAATACTCCACCACATTGGATTGGAAATTCAGATTGCGGTAGGCGTAATGCGAGCTGCCGTTGTCCAGCAACATCTTGCCTTGGCGATTGTCATCACCGCTGATGCTTAAGTAAGACAATTGGTTGCGCATGCTGAAATAGCCCGAGAAATTGTATCGATGGTACAGGCTCGCCGACGGATGCAACTGGTCCAAGGTGGTGGTGCCATGGGTCAAATCGCCCATGTAGCCGCTTACACCCAGGCAAACACCCATTTCATTGCGGCCTGCAAACCATTTTTGAGCATGCAGATTTTGGGGCTGCCCAAACAGGCACCCCAGCAGGGAGCAAAAAAGAGCCCTGAAAATTCGCTTAGAACTGGAAGCAGACCGTTTTGCCACCGACAATTTTTCGGGTGAGGGTCAAACCAAAAAACATGTAGCGATCGGTTTTACCATTGTCGCCGCGCTGCGTTCCAAACTCAAACTTGGAGTAGCCCAATTCGGGGCTGCGGTCTGCCAAGGCGGCTGCCAACAAACCGTTGTTACCACCCACAATCGCTTCGTCTACGTAGTCCTTGCTGATGTCATCTAGGTAGTCGGTGAAGGTTTGGCGAATGCCGAATTCCATGCCAATGGCCCAGTAATCATCAAACTGCGCTTTGTACCCGATTCCAATGGGGATGCAAACCTGCGTCAAGGGGTAACGGCGGCGATCGTTGAATTTGGTGGTCTCTTGACCTTCGGTGGCCAGGGTTTGCAATTCGATCCATTGACCGTCGAATTTCTCCAATTGAGGATCGTGGATTTTATAACCGGCCGCATCCGTTACATCAGGCATGTAATTGAACTGAGCCAAGGGGTTGTATTTGAAAATACCCACACCGCCGAAGAGGTAAGGGCTGGAAGGGCGGTCGCGCATGGTTTCACCGAAGCCGGCTAAGTTCCATTCTGCAATGGCCGAAATTTCCATGACATTGCTGCGAAAACTCAAGTTACGCTGGTAGCGAAATATCTCGTCGCTGCTGCCGTTCATGTCTCCGTAATTCTTGTCGTCACCGCTGATTCGACCAAAAACGGCATTGCCGCGAAGGGTCACGAAATCAGAATAATTGAAGCGGCAAATCAAACCGCCGGCCATGTGGGTTTCCCCAAAGGCTATGCTCGGGGTCAGGTCTCCCATGTAGTTGGAGCCGCCCAAAAAGAGGCCGGCTTCAATGGGCTTTCCCTTGAATCGCTTGGATTGCGCTTGGGCTTGGGAGCTGAGTCCCAGTCCACAAACCAAAGCAAGTACCAGTGCGCTGCGTTTCATAACAAAAAAGCTTAGTGAACAAAAATAGGGCTGTAAGGCTGTTTTTCCTAACAGGAAAGGGCACCTAAAACGCTGAAAATGGCCTTTTTATTGCCTTTTGGCAGTAAATCAAGGCTAGAAATCAAAGCTGATGCCCTGGGCCAAGGGTAAGCTGCTTCCAAAATTCAGGGTGTTGGTTTGGCGCCTCATGTAGGCTTTCCAGGAATCAGAACCGCTTTCGCGGCCTCCACCGGTTTCTTTTTCCCCGCCAAAGGCTCCACCAATTTCGGCTCCCGAGGTACCGATGTTGACGTTGGCAATGCCGCAGTCAGAACCCTGGGCCGATAGGAAGCGTTCGGCCTCGCGCATGTCGCTGGTGAATATGGCGCTGGAGAGCCCTTGTTTGACCCCGTTTTGCAAGGCAATAGCCTCGTCTAAACTCTTGTATTTCAACAAATAAAGAATGGGAGCAAAGGTCTCAGACTGCACGATTTGGAAATGGTTTTCGGCCTCGCAAATGCTGGGTTCAACGTAACATCTGCTGCTGTATTCAGGGCCTTCCAAAACGCGATTTCCGCAAAGAATTCGACCCCCTTCTTTTTGCAGATTTTGCAAAGCTTGGGTATAGGCAGTCACCGCGTCTTGATCGATCAAGGGACCCACGTGGTTGGCTTCGTCCAAAGGGTTTCCAATGCGCAACTGGGCATAGGCTTTCACCATTTTGGCCTTGACCTCTTCGTACAAACTTTCATGAACGATGAGTCGACGGGTGCTTGTGCAGCGCTGACCTGCGGTTCCTACGGCTCCAAAAACGGCACCGCGCAGGAGCATATCCAGATTGGCGTGGGGTGTAACGATGATGGCGTTGTTGCCACCCAGCTCCAGAATGCTCTTACCGAGTCGAGCCCCTACGGCTTGCCCAACTGCTTTTCCCATGCGGGTAGAACCGGTCGCACTGATCAGAGGTAGACGTTCATCTTGGGCCATCCATTCGCCGACTTCACGGCTACCTTGGATCACGGCAAACAGTCCTTCGGGCAAGGCATTGCGCTGCAGCACCTCTTTCAAAATATGCTGAATCGCCATGGCTGTGGCGGGCGTTTTTTCACTGGGTTTCCAGAGGCAAGCATTGCCGCAGACAGCGGCTATCATGGCGTTCCAGCTCCAAACGGCCACGGGGAAGTTGAAGGCTGAAATGATGCCCACCACCCCCAGCGGGTGCCACTGCTCGTACATGCGGTGCTCGGGGCGTTCAGAGTGCATGGTCAGGCCGTACAATTGACGGCTCAATCCCACGGCAAAATCGCAGATGTCGATCATTTCTTGAACCTCTCCCAAGCCCTCTTGAAGGCTCTTGCCCATTTCGTAACTGACCAAGGTTCCCAAATCTTGCTTGGCGGCGCGAAGCGCTTCTCCAATTTGGCGAACGACTTCGCCGCGCTTGGGAGCAGGCCACTGACGCCAGGCCAAAAAAGCTTCTTGGCAGGCAGCCAAACTGCGCTCATAAAGGGCCGCATCGGCATAATGAAATTCAGCAATGAGGGCTCCGTCAACGGGGCTGTGATCTTGGTGCAAAGCACCTTGTCCTGGATAAGCGATTAAGCCTGTAGAGGCAGCGGGTAATACTCGGTCTAGGCCGAGTCGTTGAAGCAAAGATTGAATGTCGGTCATCGTCTCATCACCAAATATACGGCAGCGAGAGAGAGCAACAAGCCCACGAACATATTCCAGGTCAAGGCTTCAGAATCGACCAAACCCCAAATCACGGCCATGACAGGAATGATGAAGGTATTGGTGCTGGCTTCCAAGGCCGAAGTTTGTTTGATGACCCAATTGAAGGCCAACATGCTCAAAGCCGAGCCCAAAACACCCAAAATGGCCACAAAACCCAGCGATTTCCAGAACTGAGAGGGGGCTTGCCAATCCAAAACGGGAACCGCATCAAAAAGACCCGTTTGGGCCAGAACAATTAGGTATAGAAACCCAACGAAGACGAAGGGGTAGGCTGTTTTGACCATGCCGGGCAGGTGCCCGAATTTGTGTTTGATGATGTTGATGTTGATGCCGTACAGTACCGCCGAAAACAGGGCCATGGAAGCACCACCCAGGTGCAGCGAATGGTCTTGACCCAGCAATGTGGGGCCCAACAAAATGCCAGCTCCCGCCAAGCCCAAGGCTACTCCCAGTGCGCCGTTGCGGGTCATTTTGTCGCCGAACCACCAAACCCCAAACAACAGGGTGAACATGGGGGTAAAGGCATTGAGAATGCCGCTCAAACCTGAGGGTATCAACTGGCCGGCTCGGCTGAATAAGAAGGCCGGAATGGCGTTGCCAATGACACCGCTCAACAGCAAATAGGCATAATCGGCTTTGACCAGGTTATGTTGGCCGTGAAGGGGTTGCCAAATGGAGTATTTGACAAACCAAGGCAATAGGCAAAATCCCGCAAAGGCCAAGCGTAGACCGGCAACTTGAACCGGTTCAAAAGCCAAGAGACCGCGCTTGATCAAAATGAAAGAAGATCCCCAGACGCAGCCAAGTACAACAATGAGGATTAGGGCCCAAATGCGGCTATTCACGCTGCGAATGTAGCGTCAGTTTTTTGCCTTTTTGGAGGCCCCAATTCGGGTGCCCATAAAAAATCGCGAAATTTGCCCCATGTCGTCTTGGAAGGCCCTGTTTATGATGTTCTTGACAACGGCTTGGGCCGGGTCCATGCAGGCCCAAAGCGAAGACGATTTGCTCTGCGCCGAAAAAGAGCGTCTGATGTTGCGATTGCAGGGGCGAGCCAACAGCGGCACGGCCCACGGCTATGACATTGACTACTACCGCTGCCATTGGCAGGTCAACCCCAAGAATGGCCCCTATTTGAAGGGACAGGTCCTGGCGCGTTTTCAGGTCTTGAAGTCGGTTGACAGCATAGGCATTGACTTTGTGGCTGGCATGCAGATTGATTCGGTGAAACAAGGCGCGCAGCACTTAGCCTATGAGCGAAACGGCGATGCGTTGTACGTGAAAAAAACGGGCTCATGGAGCCCCGGGTGGGATTCGGTTGAGGTGTTTTACCAGGGCAATCCCAGCAACAGCGGGGGCTTCGGTTCTTACGCTTGGGACCGTCACATGACCGGCCCGGTCATTCACACCTTGAGCCAGCCCTATGGGGCCAAGTACTGGTGGCCCTGCAAGCAGACCCTGCACGATAAAATCGACTCCATCGATATTTACGTATACACCGATACCGGCATGAAGGCGGGTAGCAATGGTTTGTTGGTTGAACAGTGGGTGCAAAACGACACCCAAGCGGTTTACCATTGGAAACACCGCTACCCCGTGGCTACGTATTTGGTGGCCATGGCCATCAGCAACTACGCCGAATACACCCAATATGCCCACTGGTCGCGCAGCCAAGACAGCATGCCCATGCTGAATTATGTGTTCCCTCAGTTTCGAACCCAGAGCCAGATTGAAACCCGCGAATGCCTGTACATGCTGCGCATTTTTGATTCCCTGTTCACCGAATACCCCTTTAAGAAAGAGAAATACGGTCATGCCCAATTCACTTGGGGCGGCGGCATGGAACACCAAACCATGAGTTTCATGGTCAATTTCAGCTTTGACTTGATGGCCCATGAGTTGGCCCACATGTGGTTTGGCGACATGGTCACCTGCGGTTCATGGCAAGACTTATGGCTGAACGAAGGCTTTGCGACCTACCTGAATGCCATTGCTTTGGAGAACATGCGCGGGGTAGATGCATTTGAATTGCACATGCGGGGACTGCGCTTTCAGGTATGCAGCCAAGATGGGGGTTCGGTGTTTCCCAAAGACACCTTGAATGTTAGCAATTTGTTCAGCGGCCGTTTGACCTATCGAAAGGCGGCTTGGGTCTTGCACATGCTCAGGGACCAGTTGGGAGATGAGGCCTTTTTTCAAGCCTGTCGAGACTACCTGCAGGCCCCGGATAACGCCTACGGATTTGGGTATACCCCCGAGTTTCAAGCCGCATTGGAGCGGGCTTCGGGGCGTAATTTGGATACCTTCATTCAATCTTGGTACTACGGGGAAGGATTTCCCTACTTGAACATCGAATGGAAGCAGCGTGGTAAACGGATGACTCTGCAAATCGACCAGCAGCCTTCGCATCCTTCGGTTTCCTTGTTCTACATACCCATTCCGTTGAAGTTTATCGGTAAAAATGCTGATACGCTTTTGCGGGTATACCCTGACCAACTGTCTCAACAATTCCTTTTGGAATTGCCCTTTGCGGTCGATTCGGTGGTCTTCGACCCCCACATTCGCGTGCTGGCCAAGGCTACGGTGAAAGGCCAAAATTTAGATGCCTTGCAGGCCGAACCCTTTGCGGTGCTGCCCAATCCAGCGGCAGACCAAGCCGCCCTGGTCTCTAAGTCGGGCCGCCTCTTGAGTGCCCAAGCCTACAACGCCGTAGGTCAGTTGGTTTGGGAAGCCGAACCGGCTGATTTGGGCTCTGTTCAAGTCGATTTGCCCCTATCCAACTGGGCCGCAGGGCCCTACTGGATCCGAGTTTCTGATGAAAATTTCGTATCTTGTGTAAAACTGATCAAAAAGCCATGAAAAAGCCTTTTTTATATGCCATTCTCCCCTTGACCTTGGGTCTGTTGAGTTCTTGCGAGGAAACTCCTCCTACACCCGAGCCCCCTGTGAAAGCCGGTGTGAATTTGACTTTTTCCAGTACCTTCAATGGGGATGCCATTGATTACAACAAAGTCTTTTACAGCAAAGGCAGCAGCGAAGAAATCATGTTTACCAATTGGAGCACCATCTTGAGTGAAGTGTCTTTGGTGCGCGAAGACGGTAGCCGTGAATTGCTGGGAGATGGATACCTGTGGGTCGATTTCAAAAGCGGCCGCGTTTCATTTGATTACGACCAGACTTTACCGGCTGGTTCCTACAAAGCCTTGCATGTGAAACTGGGCTTGACACAAGAAGTCAATCACGGCGATCCCACCCAATGGCCCGCGGGTCACCCCTTGAATGGATTTGTTTCGGGCTTGCACTGGGGCTGGTCTGGTGGATACATCTTTCAAGCCATAGATGGAATGTGGCGCAACGCGGGGGCTACCACCACCAGCGGATTCAGCTTCCATGATGCCACCATGCCCATGGTTCGTGAATTTGATATGGCTTTTCCCCAAGCTACCGAGACCGGCGACAAAGGGTTGAATGTCAAGGTGGAGTTCAAAGGCGAGAAGCTCTTTGATGCATCGAATACCATCGCCTTGAAAGACGGGGCGGTTTCCCATTCAGCAGGAGCCGATGAGATTGTGCTGATGAACAAATTGCTGGAAAACATGGTTTCGGTGTATTCCATCAAAGAGGTTACGAAACGATGAGAAGAGCTTGGGTCCTGTTTTTGGGTGTCGTGGCCCTTGCGGCTTGCCGCAAGGATCCGGGTTTGCCCCAGGGCAATCCTACCTCGGCTTATAAGCCCACTGCAGTTGATCCCAAAGAAATCTTCCCAAGCAAATTCGGCATGCCAGCCTTGCCGGCCGATAACCCTTTTACCGAAGAAGGGATTTACTTGGGCCGCATGCTGTTTTACGACCCCATTTTATCGATTGATAGCTCAGTCTCTTGCGCGAGTTGCCACCGTCAAGAATATGCCTTTGCCGAGCCGGCTGCTTTGAGTACTGGGGTTTTTGGTCTCAAAGCCCATCGCAACGCTCCCTCGCTCTTCAACATGGCCTATAGCCGTAAGTTTTTCTGGGATGCCCGTCAAAACACCTTGCGCGAATTGGTTTTTGAACCCATTCAAGCGCACAACGAGATGGCCATGACCTTGCCCTTGTTGTTGAAAAAGTTGCAAGCTTCAAGCCTGTACCGGGATGCCTTTAATAAAGCGTTTCAAACCGAGCCCAATCTCATCGACATGGCTAAGGCTTTGGAACAATTCACCCTGAGCTTGGTGAGCCAGAATTCGCGTTTCAACGACTTTTTTCCGGGTAAGTTTTCCTTGCTGAGCGAAGAAGAAAAGCGAGGCGCCGTGCTGTACAACAGCTTGGTAGATTTCGACAAAATAACGGGTGAAACCCTTGGGGCTGACTGTTTCCATTGCCATGGTGGAGCCTTGGCTCAGCAACAGAACCCCAACATGGGGGGCATCGCCAACAACGGCTTGGACGCCGGCATTACCGACAAGGGATACGGGGCTATTACGGGAAATGTCAATGACCTGGGCAATTTCAAGACCCCTAGTTTGTTGAACATTGCCTTAACCGCTCCTTACATGCACGACGGGCGTTTTCAAACCTTGGAAGAGGTCATCGATCATTACAGCGATGGCATTCACTACGAGAACCCAACCATCAGCCCCATGTTGAGCGCGCATGGCAATCGCCAAATGAATTTGTCGGCCCAGCAGAAATCTGATTTGGTGGCCTTTTTGAAGACCATGACCGATTCGGCCTTTATCAGCAACCCAGCTTACAGCAGTCCCTTTTAATCTTTGAGAACTGGGCGCAGCCACTTTTCGGCCTCGCGCTCGTTCATGCCTTTGGCCAGAGTGTAGTGCTGCAACTGGTCACGGTCGATTTGACCCAAACCGAAGTATCGGGATCTGGGGTGGGCAAAGTAGAAACCTGAAACCGAAGCTACGGGCAACATAGCCATGCTTTCGGTGAGTTGGATCTCAGGGTCAAAGCCTTGGCGCAGCAAGCCAAAAAGGGTTTCTTTTTCGCTGTGATCGGGGCAGGCAGGGTAGCCGGGAGCAGGGCGAATGCCTTGGTATTGCTCTCGAATGAGGGCCTCGTTGCTGTAGGCCTCACCGGTTTCATAACCCCAGTATTGACGGCGCATTTCTTGGTGCATATACTCTGCCAGGGCTTCGGCCAAGCGGTCAGCCAGTGCTTTGGCTAAGATGCTGCGGTAGTCGTCGTGTTGGGCGTCAAACTCGGCAATCAAGCCCTCAAGCTCCAGACCCGAAGTAACGGCAAAGCCACCGAGGTAGTCGATTTGGTCATCGGCCAAGAAGTCGACCAAAGAGAGGTTGGGGACTCCTGTGGCCATGGCGCGTTGTTGGCGCAAGAAGTGGAACTGCGCCAATGGAGCCGCTTGGTTTTGGGCTTCTTCGAGGCTGGCGTAAACCAGAGCGCTTTCCACTTGCTTGCGGCAGGGTAGTAGGAAGAAGGTGGCCGCGGAGCGAAGCGGAGCGGCCTCTTGCCAGCTGTTGAGCATGGCTGTAGCGTCGTCAAAGAGACTGCGGGCTTCGCTGCCCACAATGGGGTCTTCGAGAATATCGGGGTATCGACCGGCCAATTCCCAAGTTTGGAAAAACGGAGTCCAATCGATGAAGGGTCTTAGATCGGCAATGCTGATGTCGTTTCGCTGGAAAAAGCCTGTTTGCTGGGGAACGATGACTTGACCATCGTGAACCCAGCGGTTGGCTTGGGCCTTTTCGAAGGGCAGCAGGTTTTTTTGGCCTTGGCGCTGGGCGTGTTGCTCAGCCAAGGTTTGGTATTCTGCTTTGATTCTCTGAGCAAAGCCGCCCTCGATTCCTTCGCCAAGCAAAGAGCCGGCCACGGGAACTGAGCGAGAGGCGTCCAGAACGTGAATCACAGGTGCCGAATACTGAGGGGCAATTTTCACAGCTGTGTGCACACGACTGGTCGTCGCCCCACCAATGAGCAAGGGAATGCGCATATTCAAACGCTGCATTTCGCTGGCCACGTGCACCATTTCGTCTAGACTGGGGGTGATGAGACCTGATAATCCGATGATGTCAGCCCCCCATAACTGGGCTTCTTGAAGAATGGTATCGGCCGAAACCATGACACCCAAGTCTTTGATAGCATAGTTGTTACAAGCCATGACCACGCCGACGATGTTCTTGCCGATGTCGTGCACATCGCCCTTTACGGTGGCAAGTAAAATTTTACCTTGGGCCTTGGCATTTGGATTGTTGGCCTTTTGGGCCTCCAAATAGGGTTGCAAATACGCCACCGCTTGTTTCATGACGCGAGCACTTTTCACGACCTGTGGCAGGAACATTTTGCCAGCTCCAAACAAGTCGCCTACGTGGTTCATGCCATCCATAAGCGGGCCTTCGATGACGGACAGGCCATCGCCCAAGGCCTGATAAGCCTCTTCGGTATCGAGCTCAATGAATTCCGTGATGCCGCGCACCAAGCTGTAACTCAAGCGTTCGGCCACTGGGGCGTTGCGCCATTCGAGCACTTTGCTCTCTTCGGCTTTTTTGCCTTTGACGGTTTCGGCAAACCCGATCAGACGTTCAGTGGCATCTGCACGGCGGTTCAGCAACACGTCTTCCACGCGTTCGAGCAGCTCGGTGGGAATGTCGGCATATACTTCAATCATGCCGGCATTGACGATGCCCATGTCCATGCCTGCTTGAATGGCATGGTAGAGGAAAGCCGAGTGCATGGCTTCTCGCACCGCATTGTTGCCACGAAAGGAGAAGGATATGTTGGAAACCCCACCGCTTACTTTGGCGTAGGGAAGGTTTTGTTTGATCCAGCGCGTGGCTTCAATGAAGTCAACGGCGTAGTTGTTGTGTTCCTCCATCCCGGTCGCCACCGTGAGAATGTTGGGATCGAAGATGATGTCCCAAGCCGGGAATTTGGCTGTTTCGGTGAGCAGGCGATAACTGCGCTGACAGACCTCAATTTTGCGCTCAAAGCTATCGGCTTGGCCGCTTTCATCGAAGGCCATGACGACCACAGCTGCCCCGTATCGCTTGATTTTTTTGGCTTTATCCAAGAAGGCGGCTTCCCCATCTTTCAAGGAAATGGAATTGACGATTCCCTTGCCCTGAACGCAGCGAAGACCAGCCTCGATGACCTCCCATTTGGAGCTGTCAACCATGATGGGAACCCGAGAAATATCGGGCTCTGCCGCTAGCAAATTTAAAAAGGTGGTCATGGCCTGCACACCGTCGAGCATGCCTTCGTCCATGTTGACGTCAATCACCTGAGCTCCGTTTTCGACTTGCTGTCGCGCTACATCGAGGGCGGCGCTGTAATCGCCGTTCAGAATCAGGCGGGCAAAGGCCTTGGAACCGGTTACATTGGTTCGTTCGCCAATGTTGACAAAATTGGTGTTCTCGGTTAGGGCGAAGGGCTCTAATCCGCTGAGGCGAAGCAAGGGCGATATGCTGCGATCGGCACTCATCTTATCGCAAAGAAGGCCAGCGCTGGGGATTGCTCTCGTGCATCAATTGGTAAATGCGCTCAAAAACTTCGTCTACACTGGGCTTAGAGAAGTAATCACCATCGCTTCCATAGGCAGGGCGGTGAGCCTTGGCCGTAATGGTCAAGGGGGCACTGTCGAGGTAGCGGTATGCGTTCTGCTGCTCTAGAATCTGTTGCAACATGAAAGCCGAGGCCCCTCCCGGTACGTCTTCGTCTAAGATGACCAAGCGGTTGGTTTCGGCTAGGCTTTCAGCGATGCGGTGATGCAAATCAAAAGGCAAGAGGGTCTGAATGTCGATCAGCTCAACGCGTATGCCGTGTTCGGCCAAGCGCTCGCAAGCCTCGAGGGCGATGCGGCAGCAAGAACCGTAGGTGACCAAGGTGGCATCTTCGCCGTAGCGCAAGATGTCGGGTTGACCCAATGGAACGGTGAACTCTCCTATGTTTTGGGGCATTTTCTCTTTGATGCGGTAGCCGTTGAGGCATTCCACTACCAAAGCGGGCTCATCGGCGCGCAAGAGGGTGTTGTACATGCCAGCTGCGCGGGTCATGTCTCTGGGAACGCAGACGTGCATGCCGCGAACCGAGTTGATGATCATGCCCATGGGGCTGCCCGAATGCCATATGCCTTCCAATCGGTGGCCGCGGGTACGCACAATCACCGGTGACTTCTGGCCCCCTTTGGTGCGGTACTGCAGGGTAGCCAAATCGTCGCTCATGGGTTCGAGCGCGTACAGCAAGTAATCTAGGTATTGAATTTCGGCGATGGGACGCAGGCCGCGCATAGCCGTGCCGATGCCCTCGCCCAAAATGCTCCATTCCCGAATGCCTTTGTCGCTCACGCGCAGCTCGCCGTATTTTTCTTGCATGCCAGAGAAACCTTGGTTTACGTCACCAATTTTTCCCACGTCTTCACCGAAGGCGAAAATGCGGGGGTCGCGTTCGAAATTGGCATCAAAGCAGGTGCGAACCACTTGGTATCCATCGACCACTTCATCGCTGAAAATGGGGGCCACGCTGGGTACCGACAAGGCCGATCCTGAACTTTGGCTGTGCAAATGAGAGCTGTATCGGTCCCCATTCAATGCTTCAAAGGATTGCAAGGCTTGCAACAAGGCTTGGCGTTTGGAGGCGTCCAAACCCAAGGTAGCACGCAGGGCCGCGTGCAGGGCATGTCCAATGTCTTTGCGGCCGGGATCCAAGCTGCTGCTGAGTTGAACTTTGATGTCGGCCAAGGCTTCAGCTGCTGTTCCTTCGGCTATGCAGGCGTCCAATACTTGAATGCAAGATTGAACTTCGGCTTTGATGGATGAGCTGAAATCAACCCAGGCTTGTTTTTGATCGGCTTTCACCTCGGCCAAGGCTTTTTGTTCCATCTGCTCCATATCAGCCTCGCTGCTGAAACCTTGTTGCAAGATCCAGCCGCGCATTTGGGCAATGCAATCGTATTCCATTTCCCATTCCAGGCGCTCTTTGCTCTTATAGCGCTCGTGGGAGCCAGAGGTAGAGTGCCCTTGGGGCTGAGTTACTTCTTTGACATGGACCAGCACGGGGCGGTGGTTTTCGCGGCAGAAGTCGGCTGCTTTTTTATAGGTGATGGCCAGCTCGGCATAATCCCAGCCTTTGGCTGTAAAGATTTCAAGGCCTATGCCGTTTTCGTCGCTCTGAAAACCGCCCATGATGGCCGAAATGTTCTCCTTAGCGGTTTGGTATTTTGCGGGAACCGAGATGCCATACCCGTCATCCCACACGCTCATGAGCAGGGGAACTTGCATGACACAGGCCGCGTTCATGACTTCCCAAAAGATGCCCTCTGAGGTAGAGGCGTTTCCAATGGTTCCGAACGCAATTTCTCGACCTTGCTGGCTGAACTGGGTCAAGCTGTGCAAGTCAGGATTGTTTTTATAGAGTTTGGAGGCTAAGGCCAGACCCAAGAGTCGGGGCATTTGACCAGCCGTTGGGCTGATGTCGGCACTGGAGTTGAAACGATCAGACTGGGGCAGCCAATCGCCGTTTTCATCCAACAAGCGGGTAGCAAAGTGCCCGTTCATGGAACGACCTCCCGAGGCGGGTTCTTTGTCTACGTCAGGGTTGGCGTAAAGTTGAGCGAAAAATTCGCGCACCGATGAAATCCCCTTGGCAAACATGAAGGTTTGGTCGCGGTAATAGCCGCTGCGCCAATCGCCGGGTTCAAAAACGCGGGCCATGGCTACTTGAGCGACTTCTTTTCCGTCGCCGAATATGCCGAACTTGGCCTTGCCGGTCAAAACTTCTTTGCGGCCAATCAAGCTGGCATGGCGGCTTTGAAAGGCAATGCGGTAATCGTTCAACACCTCCTGAATGAAGGCTTCAGCTCGCTGCGGGGAAGAGGATTTCTTGGCTGCTGACATCGGGTGCAAAGATACGGCAAATCGCGCAAGGGGGTGCAGGAAGGCCCGCAGGCAATTTGTATCTTTGCGGGATGGCCAAATTTCAACTGCACGCACCCTTTAAGCCCATGGGCGACCAGCCCCAAGCCATTGAGGCTTTGGTGCGCGGAGTGAACGAAGGGGTGTCGGCCCAGACCTTGTTAGGGGTGACCGGATCGGGCAAAACCTTCACCGTGGCCAATGTCATTCAGCAGACCCAGCGACCTACTTTGGTGCTATCGCACAACAAGACCTTGGTGGCCCAGCTGTACGGTGAATTCAAGCAGTTTTTTCCCGAAAATGCGGTTGAGTATTTTGTGAGTTATTACGATTACTATCAGCCCGAAGCCTACATACCGCAGTCGAATACCTACATCGAAAAGGACCTCAACATCAACGATGAGATTGAAAAATTGCGCTTGAAGACCATTTCGTCTTTGCTGAGCGGCCGAAGGGATGTCATTGTGGTGGCTTCAGTCAGTTGCATCTACGGCGCGGGTAATCCCAGTGACTTTGAACAGACCATCATTCGCTTGAGCCAGGGCCAGATCATTTCCCGAAACACCCTGCTGTTTAAGTTGGTTGAAAGCTTGTATTCACGCACCACGGCTGAGTTCAAACGCGGCACTTTTCGCGTGAAAGGCGATACGGTCGATGTGCATTTGGCATACAATGATTTTGCCTACCGCATCTCGTTTTTTGACGATGAAATCGAGGAAATCTGGAGCTTTGATCCCGAGACAGGTAACCGCATTGAAAAGCACGACGACGTGGCCATCTACCCTGCTCAGATTTATGTTTCTCCCCGGGAGCGGTTGCAGTCGGTGATTCACCAGATTCAAGATGACTTGATCATTCGCTTGGAGCAATTTCACCAAGAGGGTCGGTTTTTGGAGGCCAAGCGCTTGGAGGAGCGGGTGAATTTCGACTTGGAGATGATTCGCGAGCTGGGGTACTGCAACGGAATCGAGAATTATTCCCGCTACTTCGATCGCCGAAATCCGGGTGATCGCCCTTTCTGCCTGCTGGATTATTTCCCTAAAGACTTTTTGTTGGTGGTGGATGAGAGCCACGTAACCTTGCCTCAAGTTCGGGCTATGTACGGGGGCGACCGCAGCCGCAAAACCAACCTGGTGGACTACGGATTTCGACTGCCGGCGGCCTTGGATAACCGACCCTTGCAATTCGAAGAATTCTACCAAATTGTACCCCAGTCCCTGTATGTCAGCGCCACCCCTGCTGAATTTGAGATTCGCGAGAGCGAAGGCGTGGTGGTGGAACAGTTGATTCGCCCTACCGGCCTGCTGGATCCGGTCATTGAAATTCGACCTTGCGGCAGCCAGGTCGATGATTTGATTGGGGAGATTGACGAGCGCATTGAAATGGGCGATCGCATTTTGGTCACCACCTTGACCAAGCGCATGGCCGAGGAACTCACCAAATACCTGCAGCGTCTGAACATCAAGGTGAGCTACATTCACTCGGAAGTCAAAACCCTAGACCGGGTCGAAATTCTGCGCAACCTGCGCTTGGGTTCGATTGACGTACTGGTGGGCGTGAACCTGCTGCGCGAGGGTTTGGATTTGCCCGAAGTGAGCTTGGTGGCCATCATGGATGCCGATAAAGAGGGTTTCTTGCGCAGCGAGACTTCGCTGGTGCAAACCATTGGTCGTGCCGCCCGAAACGATCGAGGCAAGGTGATCATGTACGCCGATAAAATCACCGATTCCATGGCCAAGACCATTGAAGAAACCAACCGTCGTCGTGAGCGTCAAGAGGCCTACAATGCAGAACGAGGCATCGTACCCAAAACCGTTCGCAAAAGCCGGGAAGAGATTTTCAAGCAAACTGCCGTGGCCGACGCCAAAAAAGGAGAAGATCCCGGCTCTTTGACCGTGCCGCGAGAAGAGAGCCTGCCCTTGGCGGCCGATCCTGTGTTGGCCTATTCCAGCTTGGATGAACTGAAGAAAGCCTTGCAGCGCACCGAAAAGGAAATGCTGCGCGCTGCCAAAGAGATGGAGTACATGGAGGCGGCTCGCTTGCGAGATGAGGTCGAAGCCCTCAAGCAGATGATTTCCCAGAAAGCTTGAGGCCTAAGGGGCTAGCTCTGGCCGAATAGGCCTGAACGGATTATTCCCTCACCACATGGGTGAAAGGATGAGCCGCTGTCATGCAGAAAAATCCGGCCAATTTGGACTTTTTATTGGGATTGATGTTGACGATGTTGGTTGGAATATTCGAAGGAGGGGTGGCGAACAATCCGCCGTTGAAATTCTCATTTTGAACCAGCAAGAACCAGTAGTAGGCCTCGCGGCTGATGGAGTGAATCTCGACCCGCACCTGTTCCCCGGCCTGGAAAGAGCGCGTGCGGTCAGAAATGTTCGTGCGAACGGGGTAGATGAACATGCCCCCGTCTAAACCGTTGTTGGTATTGCCCATGTCTGCCGCCAAATTCAGCTGGTCAATGCGGTTTTGAAAGGTATCGTTTCGAAAGGTCTTGACCCACCAAAAATCACCGGGACCGGGCAAATCGTTGGCGCGCAAATCCAAGTAACAACCGGTGGTAATGGTAGGCGGCCCGTTGCCTTCAACCGGCACTTGCACAATGGAATCGACACGGGTGGTGCGGCGAAGAGTCGAAAAACTGATCAGTGTATCTGAGCCCGTGGCGATGAGCAAGGTGTACCCACGACCGATGGTGAAGGTATCTCCCTTGGCGGGGTTGGGGCTGAACACATAACGGCCCTGGCCTTGATCAACAAAGTTGAAAATGCGAAAATTGGAGGTGTCAACCAGCAGCACCGTAGCTCCTTCTACGCCGGGCTCGCTGCCGCTAGAATCAAAATAGTTGATGCTTCGGGTTAGGCGAATGACCTGGTCTTGGGGCAAATTGCTCACAAAGGCGTCAACCACCAACTTGGGAGGGCCTTGGTCAACGCTGACTTGTATGACGTCTTCGCAGGAAGCAAAGACCAGTAAGGGCAGTAGAAAGCGAAGTCTTTTGATCAATTCCATTTGAAGTTGTAACTAACGGCGGGCACAAAGCTGCCAATGATGCTGTAGCGTATGGCGGCGTTTTGCCCCAGGTCTTTGTAATTGGTGTCGAAATAAATGGAGAAGGGGTTGCGGCGGTTGTAGGCGTTGTATACGCTGAAGACCCAGCTGCGCTCCCAGTTCTCGTGCTTGCGGCGGGTCCAGGTAGCAGAAAGATCCAAACGATGGTAGTTGGGATTGCGCACGTTGTTGCGGGATTTGGACCCAGCGTCGGGGACCAAATACCCCTGCACGGTATATTGGCCTGAGTAAAAGGTAGTAGGCGTGCCGCTGCTGAATACCCAGTTGACGGCAAAGTCCCATTCGGGATTGAGTTGGTATTGGGTGACCAGGCTCAAGTTGTGTTTGCGGTCAAAGCGGTTGGGGTACCAGTCGCCGTTGTTGATGCCTTCGACCTGTCGTTCGCTGCGAGAGAGGGTGTAGGCCAACCAACCGGTAAAAGCCCCGCTGTTTTTGCGAAGGTAGGCCTCCACTCCATAGGCGCGGCCTATACCGCTGAGCAACTCGCCTTCTAGAAACTCATTGAGCAACAAGGAGGCGCCGTCGATGTAATCGACTTGGTTTTGCAGGGTTTTATAGAAGCCTTCTACCGAAGACTCAAAGGAAGCATCGGGCTTGCCCTTGATGGGAAGCACTAGATTTTGAAAATAGCCCAAGGTGATTTGATCGGCCAATTCGGGTTTGATGTTGTTGGTCGAGGGTTGCCATACATCCAAGGGAACAGAGGCGGCGGTATTGGAAATCAGGTGCAAATTTTGCGCCATGCGGTTGTAACCCATTTTCAGGGAACGCTGCTTGTCGATTTCGTATTTGAGACCCAATCGGGGTTCAGGATTGATGTAATTAGCCACGATTTCACCCTTGGCGCTGGGTGAGATGGACTCTACGAATCTGCGCTGCCCCACTTCAAAAGCGGGCGCGTAGGTATAGACTTTGCCGGGACCGAGGTATAAGAACTGCGAAATGCGCAGGCCCGCTCTCAGCGAGAAGCGACCGTTGGCATTGATGTCGTCTGAGAAATAAACGGCATTTTCCAGAGCGTAGCGATCGGGAAGACCAAAGACGGTGCGGCCGCTGACGTTATTGGCTTCGGCTTCGCCAGGAATGAAGCGGTAGTGCGTGATTTGGGCGCCATACGAAATCTCATTTTTGGGGTTGGCGTACCACTTGAAATCGCTTTTGAGGCTGTTGTTGACGATGTAGCTCTGCCAGTCGAAGCGGTTGCCGCCTGCGTTGAAAATGAAGTTGTAGCGGTAACGGCTGTAGTAATAAGTAGTATTGGCAAACAAGCGCGAATTGAAGACGTGGTTCCAACGGGCCGTAGCTGTGCTATTGCCCCACTTGAAACCGAAGACATCGACGGCATTGAATACGTCATCGCCCAGGTAGCTGGATAGGTAAAAACGGTCGTTGCCCCTGGTATAGGTGGCTTTGGCTGTGAAATCGTAAAAGAAAAACTGACTGCCTGCAAGGGATTCGGGTAAAAAGGGCTTGGCCAACAAATCGATGTAGGAACGACGACCGGCCAATATGAAGCTGCCGCTTTCTTTGACTTGGGGCTTCTTTTTCACGCTGCGCTCAGGAAGCCATGGGCCTTCAACGGCAAAGCGGCTGAAAATGGTGCCGACCCCACCGCTGCTTTTGAATTCTTTGGCGTTGCCATCGCGCATGATGACGTCAAGGGTAGAGCTGAGGCGGCCGCCGTAGGCGGCCGGAATACCCCCTTTGATCAATTGAACATCTTTGACTGCATCGGGGTTGAATATGGAGAAGAATCCAAACAAGTGAGCAGAGTTGAAAACGGGGGCTTCATCCATCAACACGAGGTTTTGATCGATGCCCCCACCGCGTACATTGAAACCGCTAGCCCCTTCGCCCACAGTACTCACCCCCGGCAACAATTGAATGCTGCGCACCACATCGGCTTCGCCGAGCAAGGCAGGAATCTTTTTGATGGTTTGACCGTTGATGCTCTGGGTGCTCATGGCCAAACCGCGCACGTTGGCGTTGCGGCTAGCGCCGATGTATACGGCTTCAATGGCCTCTGCCAAAGGACTCAAGTCAATGTTCAGGGTGATGTCTCCTTCTGGGGTCAAGCTGATGGTTTTGTCCAAGTGGCTGGGGGCCGAGCAGAGCAGTTTCAAGGCACCTGTGGGTGTTTGAATGCTGAAAAAGCCATAGTTGTTGCTTTGAACCTGCAGCACAGAACCTTGGGTCGTTTGCACTTGCAAACTGGCTTGATTCAATCGTTCGCCGCTGGCGCTATCCCTCACATAACCCGAAACCGTTCGAAAGGACTGGGCTTGGAGGGCTTTAGAAAGAGTGAAAAAGGCGATGAGCCAGATCCAAACGCGAAGACGGTTGATCATGAGGCAGCAAAAATACACAGGGGTATAACAACCCACGGGCTACTTCGTTTTACGCTAAGGATAAAACGATCAATTAACGCTGGTTCATGGGAACGAAGGCGCGAGCGGCTTCGCCGGTATAAATTTGGCGAGGGCGAGCAATGGGCTGCTTTTCGCGGCGCAATTCCTGCCACTGGGCGATCCAACCGGGAAGACGACCCATGGCAAACAACACCGTAAAGAAGTCGGTGGGGAAGCCCATGGCGCGGTAGATGATGCCGCTGTAGAAGTCCACGTTGGGGAACAATTTGCGCTCCACAAAGTAGGGATCGGTCAAAGCCGTTTCTTCCAACTTCTTGGCAATGTCCAATACAGGGTCGCTGACGCCCAATTTGGCCAGCACCTCGTCGCAACTCTTCTTGATAATCTTCGCACGTGGGTCGAAGTTCTTGTAAACGCGGTGACCAAAGCCCATCAAACGGAAAGGATCGTTCTTGTCTTTGGCTTTGTCGATCCACTTTTGAACGTTGCCACCGTCTTGGCGAATTTTCTCAAGCATCTCCAACACTTCTTGGTTGGCACCGCCGTGCAAGGGGCCCCAAAGACCGTTGATACCGGCAGCGATGCTGCTGTACAGGTTGGCCTGAGACGAACCTACCACGCGAACGGTTGAGGCCGAGCAGTTTTGCTCGTGGTCGGCGTGCAAGATGAGCAATTTATTCATGGCGTCAACCAACACGGGGTCTACGTCGTAGTCCATGGTGACTTGGCCAAAGGTCATATTCAAGAAATTCGAAACGTAATCGAGCTTATTCAGAGGGTATATCGTCGGATGCCCGTTGCGCTTCTTGTAAATCATGGAGCAGATGGTAGGCATTTTGGCCATCAAACGAACGATGGTGCGGCCAATGGCATCTTCGGCGCGGTGAGGATCCAAGCTCTTGGGGTAGAACAAACTCAAAGCGTTCACCATAGAGCCCAATTGACCCATAGGGTGGCTACCCGTTGGGAATGCTTTGAACATACCCTCCAAACCTTCGTTGACCAAGGTGTGTTCGCGAATGCTATTCTCAAACTGCTCGTATTCGGCTTGCGTGGGCAAGTGGCCGTACAAAAGCAGGTAGGATACTTCTAAGAAAGAGGCGTGTTCGGCCAGGTCTTCGATGGAATAACCGCGGTGGCGCAAGATGCCCAATTCACCGTCCAAATAAGTGATGCTGCTGGTAGTGGAGCCGGTATTTTTAAATCCAACATCGATGGTGATGTGGCCCGTCAAATCTCTCAATTTGGAGATGTCAATGGCCTTCTCGTTTTCAGTCCCGGTGATGACGGGCAATTCGTACTCTTTTCCTTCGATGATCAGTTTTGCGGTTTCGGACATGGCAGCTGCCTATTTTTTTGGTTACGCGAATATAACGTTCCCGAAACGATTTTGCCGGGAAGCCTTTGATAAACAAACGTCAACACGCATCAATTGTTTTGATGCTGCTTAATTTTTCTCTAGGGCGTCAAAACCTTTGGCGCAAAGGGTGAAACGCACTTGTGGCAAGCGATCGGCATCGTAGTTGGCCATGGGTTTGCCCTGCTTGTCGATGCACTTGATGTAGCCGTGGTGATGGAGTTGGCGCAATATGTCAGCAGCCACAGGGCGACTCAATCCGGTCTCCTGCATGACCGTATCCAATCGCTCGGGGTGAATCAAACAGGACAGTACGGCTTTTTCGCTGCTGAGAATGTCCATCAATGGCTGTCGCTGGGGGCCGTTTGGCTGCCTTTTTCGGGTCGCATTTGGGGGAAGAAGAGAACCTCCTGAATGCTCACTTGATTGGTGAACAGCATGGTCAAACGATCGATTCCTATGCCCAATCCAGAGGTAGGAGGCATGCCGTATTCCAAAGCGCGAACAAAGTCGTGATCCATGGCCATGGCTTCTTCATCGCCACGCTCAGCCAGGCGCAATTGGTCTTCAAAACGCTCTTTTTGGTCGATAGGATCATTCAACTCGCTGTAGGCATTGGCGATCTCTTTGCCGTTGACAAAGAGCTCAAAACGCTCAACCAAGCCGGGCTTGGAGCGGTGTTTCTTGGTCAAGGGGCTCATTTCGACAGGGTAGTCGATGATGAAGGTAGGCTGAACGAGGTGTTCTTCCACACAGGCTCCAAATATCTCATCGATCAATTTGGCTGAACCCATTTTGGTGGTCACTTCGCAGCCCAATGACTTGGCAAATTCGCCCAATTCGGCCTCTGATTTGCCTTCAATATCAAACTGCCCGTATTTCAAAATGGCCTCGGCCATGGTGTATCGCTGGTAGGGACGTGCGAACGAAATCTCGCGTTCTCCGACCGTCACAGTGGTTTGACCCGCCACATCCAAGGCACAGGTTTCCAGCATTTCCTCTACGAAATCCATCATCCAGTAATAGTCTTTGTAGGCTACATAGATTTCCAAGCCCGTAAACTCAGGGTTGTGGGTTCGGTCAATGCCCTCGTTGCGGAAGTTCTTGGCAAATTCATAGACCCCGTCGAAACCGCCTACAATCAGGCGCTTGAGGTACAACTCATTGGCAATGCGCAGGTACAGGGGAATGTCCAATGCATTGTGGTGGGTGATGAACGGGCGCGCAGCTGCACCGCCGTGAATGGGCTGTAAAATGGGGGTTTCAACCTCAAGATAGCCTTTGTTGTTGAAGGTGTTTCTCAGGCTTTGTACCACCTTGGTGCGCTTGATGAAAGTATCGCGTACCTGGGGGTTGACGATCAAATCCACATAGCGCATGCGGTATCGGGCTTCGGGATCGGTGAATGCATCAAACACGACCCCGTCTTTTTCTTTGGGAAGCGGCAGCGGATTCAAGCACTTGGCCAACAATTTCATGCCCGTGGCATGAACCGAAATCTCGCCGGTTTGTGTGGTGAAAACATGGCCTTCGATACCCACGATATCTCCAATGTCGAGCAGTTTTTTAAAGACGGTATTGTACAGGGTTTTGTCTTCATCGGGGCAAATCTCATCGCGATTGACATAGACCTGAATGCGACCAGAGCTATCCTGAAGATCAGCAAAAGCGGCCTTACCCATGATGCGGCGCGTCATCAATCGCCCAGCGATAACCACCTTGGAATAGGCTTCGGGCTGCTGAGGGTATTGAGCGCGAATCTCGGCTGCCTGGTGGCTTACGGGGTATAATTCAGCGGGAAATGGATCGATGCCCAAGCTTTTCAGCTCTTCCAACGATTGGCGGCGCAGCAATTGCTGCTCATTCAAATTGGCTTCCATGGGGATTGAGCCGCAAAATTAGCCAAAAAAGCGGCGCTGTCCCAGAATCATTAAGGCGACCCCAACCGTAATGCATGCATCGGCAAAATTCCAGATGGGGCTGAAGAAGACAAAGAAGTCTCCCCCCCATAGGGGCAGCCAGGCAGGAAGGTGGCCTTCCCACATGGGCGCGTAGAACATGTCAACAACCTGGCCCTCAAACCAAGAACCGCTGTATGCGTTGTGTCCCTTGAAAATGACACCGTAGAAAATGGAATCGATGATGTTTCCAACCGCCCCCGCCATGATCAAGGCGATGGCGATCAACAGACCCTGAGGAGCCCGCTTTTTCATCTGGGTCCAGAGGAACCAGAACCCGAAAACGGAAACCCCCATGCGAAAGAAGGTCAAAATGTATTTGCCAAAGCGAGAGCCACCGAAGAGCTCTTTGCCAAAGGCCATGCCATTGTTCTCAATGAAATAGAGTTTGAACCAGTCGCCAAAAATGGGCCGGCTTTCTCCATAGAGGAAATGGGTTTTCACCCAAACTTTGATGATTTGGTCCAGGACTATGCCCAGAATCAAAACAGCGATGGGCAACCAAAATGCCCATGGGGTTCGTTGTTCAGCGTTGGCTTCCAAGAATTAGCGCTTGAGCTTGGCTTCGACGGTTTGCGTCGCGTGAGGTACAATGCGAAGGCGCTCTTTGGGAATCAACTTGCCTGAGGTTTTGCAGATCCCGTAGGTTCCGTTTTCGATGCGAACCAAGGCAGCCTCTAAGTTTTTCATAAACTTCAATTGGTGTGCAGCCAATTGGTTGAGGTTCTCCTTCTCAAAGGTATCTGCACCGTCATCCAGGGTGAGGTAGTTGTTGTTAGAGCTATCTCCAGTCTCGTCATCGTCGCGAATTTGCGAGGACAAGGTTTTGAATTCGTCTTTTGCGCTTTCCAACTTTTTTAAGATGATCGCTTTGAACTCTTGAAGTTCTTTTTCGGTGTAGCGTGTCTTTTCCATAGTTATACTTTTTGCAAGGTGATACCGATGGCAAGGCCATCGATTTCGTCGTGGAAGAAATGGTCTTTTTCGCTGTGCTGCAGTGAGTTGGCCAATACTTCGCCACAAATATAATCCTTGAAAGCATTGGCACTTTCAAGAACTTCAACAGATCCTGAAAATTCTACCTCAATTCGATCGGTAAGCTCCAAGCCGCTGTCTTTGCGCAAGTTTTGGATGCGGTTGACAATTTCGCGGGCCAGGCCTTCTTGACGAAGGACCTCGCTGATGCTGATGTCCAGGGCAACGGTATGGGCTCCGTCATTGGCTACCAACCAACCGGGCATGTCTTGGGTGCTGATTTCAACATCGACCAGGGCCAATTCAAATGTGCCGTGTCCCAAATCAACCGAGATGCTTCCTGTCTGTTCCAGGCTGCGAATTTCATTTTGGCCAAAGGCTTGAACGGCCGTGCTCAGCGCTTTCATGTCGGGACCGAGTTGTTTGCCCAGGGTTTTGAAATTGGGCTTGATTCGCTTTACCAATTGAGGGCTATCGGCCCCGACAAACTCGAGTGATTTGACGTTGGTTTCTGACAAGATCAGTTCCCGAACACGCTCAATTTCTCTTTTTTGCACCTCGTCGTTCACAGGTACCAGCATGCGCTGCAAGGGTTGGCGAACCTTGATTTTTTCCTTCTTGCGCAGCGACAAAACCAAGGAACACAAGGTCTGAGCTGCATCCATTTGGGCTTCCAAAGAAGCGTTGCGAAGGGCGTTGTCGCAGCTGGGCCAGCGGGTTAGATGAACCGAGTCGGCGCCTTTGTGCAAACTCTGGTATAACCAATCGCTGAAGAAGGGGGCCACCGGGCTCATGAGCTTGGAGACGGTATCCAAGCAGGTGAATAAAGTTTCGTATGCGGCTTGCTTGTCGCGGTTCAACTCCCCTTTCCAGAAGCGGCGGCGCGACAATCGAACGTACCAATTTGAAAGGTGCTCGCTGACAAAATCTTCAATGGCGCGGGCGGCGCGAGTGGGATCATAATCGTCAAAGGCGGCTTCGGTTTCGGCTATCAAACTGTTGAGTCGAGACAGGATCCACCGGTCCAACTCGGGGCGTTCAGCCACGGGAATTTGCTGATCGGGTTGGAACACAAATTCGTCTACGTTGGCATACAGGGCAAAGAAGCCATAGGTGTTGTACAGGGTACCCAAAAACTTGCGCTGGGTCTCTTGCACACCTGCCAAATCAAATTTCAAGTTATCCCAGGGCTGGGAGTTGCTGGTCATGTACCAGCGAACGGCATCGGCTCCATACTGGTCGATGGTTTCAAAGGGATCGATGGCATTGCCCAGACGCTTGGACATTTTGTTGCCGTGCTTGTCTAACACCAGCCCGTTGGCGATGACGTTTTTGAAGGCCACTTGGTCAAACAACAAGGTAGCCAGGGTATGCAGGGTAAAGAACCATCCGCGGGTTTGGTCCACGCCCTCGGCGATGAAATCAGCCGGGAAATTCTTCTCGAACTGATCGAGGTTTTCAAAGGGATAGTGCCACTGGGCATAAGGCATAGCCCCTGAGTCGAACCATACGTCGATCAGGTCGGCCTCACGCTGCATGGGCTTGCCACTGGGGCTGACCAGCGTGATGCGATCGACATAAGGGCGGTGCAGGTCGAATTCGCTGCGCTCAATGGACTGTTGAAGGCCCAGGGCGGCGTTGGCTTTTTGGATTTCTGCCACCAATTCGTCCAAGCTGCCAATGCAGATTTCTTCGCTGCCATCTTCGCTACGCCAAATGGGCAGGGGTGTGCCCCAGAAACGGGAGCGCGAAAGGTTCCAATCGACTAGGTTTTCCAACCAGTGCCCGAAGCGGCCTTCGCCGGTGCTCTTGGGCTTCCAGTTGATGGTTTTGTTGAGCTCGACCAGGCGATCTTTGGCCGCGGTGGTTTTGATGAACCAGCTCTCCAGCGGATAGTACAAGATCGGCTTATCGGTGCGCCAGCAATGGGGGTAGCTGTGCTCGTATTTTTCAACCTTAAAGGCCTTGTTTTCTTGTTTGAGTTTGATGGCCAAGCGCTCATCTACGCTCAGGTATTTGTCGCGGCCCTGTTTTTGGGCAGCTTCGGCTTTCTCTTCTTCACTGAGGTAGGCCTCTTTGACAAATTCACCCGCAAAGTCGCTGACCTCGGCCACAAAACGGCCTGTTTTATCTACTAGCGTCAGGGAACCAATGCCATTTTCACGGGCGGTTTTGAAGTCATCGCCACCGAAAGAAGGAGCAATGTGAACGATACCCGTACCGTCTTCAGTGCTGACAAAATCGGCGCATACCACGCGAAATGCATCGCCATCGCTGGGTTGTACGTAAGGGAGCAGCTGCTCATAGCGCTGACCTTCCAAGTCTTTGCCTTTGCAGCGGCTCAAGCGTTTCCAGGGTTGCTGCTTGGCAGCGGGGTCATAGGCGGGGAGCTCCCCTTCGCATTCGGCTTCAGCTTGGAAGTGTTTGCTCAACAAGGCTTCGGCTAAAGTCACCCGAATGGCTTGCCCTGTGTAGGCATTGTAGGTGTCGACTTCGATGTAGTCAATGTTGGCGCCTACGGCCAAGGCCGTGTTTGAGGGCAGGGTCCAAGGGGTGGTGGTCCAAGCCAAAAAGCATTCATCTGGTTTTCCAACTTTGGCAAATTGGGCTACAGCGGTGGTGTCTTTGACATTTTGGTAGGTGCCGGGTTGGTTGAGCTCGTGGCTCGACAAACCGGTTCCCGCGGCAGGAGAATAGGGCTGAATGGTATAGCCTTTGTAGAGGTAACCTTTGTCGTAAAGGCGTTTGAGCAGCTGCCACAGGGTCTCCACATACTCGGTATCGCAGGTGATGTAGGGATTCTCCAAATCGACCCAAAAACCAATGCGCTCGGTCAAGGCATCCCAGCGGTCTTTGAACATGAAGACATCTTCGCGGCAAGCCTTGTTGTAGGCTTCCATGGAGATTTTTTCTCCAATGTCGTCTTTGCGAATGCCCAGGCGTTTTTCAACTTGAAGTTCGATGGGAAGACCATGGGTGTCCCAGCCGGCCTTGCGCTCTACGCGATACCCCTGTAGGGTTTTGTAGCGGCAAAACATGTCTTTCATGGCCCGAGCCATGACGTGGTGAATGCCGGGCATGCCATTGGCACTGGGAGGGCCTTCGAAAAAGGTAAAAGACTGCGAAGGGTCGCGCTGCTCTACGCTTTGGGCGAAGGTGCCGTGTTCCTTCCAATACGCCAGAATTTCTTCTTCGATTTGGGGCCAGTTCAGTTGCTTCAGGGTGCGGTACATGCCTTTTTCTTGGGAAAGGGGCAAAAATAGGGCTTTTTCGGGCCTGTATCATGAAAAAGGGGCGGCCATGCGGCCGCCCCTTTCATCTTTTCGAATCGCCAATGGGCTTATTCGATGATCAATTTTTTGGTTCCGGTTCCAAAGTCGAACTGCAATTCTACCAAGTAGATGCCGGTAGGCAACTGAATGGCTTGGTCGATGCGGTTGTTGTTGGCGCTCATGCGAGCCAACTCACGTCCGTTCAAATCGCGAACGACAGCTCCGTTCAGGTTGTTGTTGGTCCAGTTGTTCTGGATCACCACGCGGTCATGAGCGGGGTTGGGAGACAAGGTCACGTTGCTTGACAATTCAGCAGGGTTGATGCCCACTGAGTTTACATAACCCAAGGTTACAGCCAAACGAGGAGCGATGTACCCGCAGATGGAATCGATGAAGGTCATGGCGCGAGCCTTGCTCATGAAGGGGTTGGTCGCTTTGCCGCTGGCCAAGATCACCGTGGGGTTGTAGGGAGGGCTGGGCAACATTTTGATGGCGTTGGTATCCCACCACTCGTAGGGACCAGAAGCATTTACCAGTCCAGCAATGGGGTACAAGCCGTCCAAACCGTCGTTCAACAAGTTGGCTTGACGGGTGTAATCGTCCATGACTTTGCCTTTGTACGCGGCGTTGTTGCCAAATTCGTTCACGCGCTTCATGACGTCGTATCCGCCGGAGACTTCTACAACCTGCAAAGTGGTGCCAGGTACGTTTACCATACCGGTAGTGTAGGGAGCAAACGGATCCATTACGCTGTGTACCCAGATCAAAGGCATTTCGCCTTTTTCCAACCAGCCGCTGTCACCCAAGGCACCGCCGATGCAGAATCCAATCTGCGCATCAGTAGTATAGCCGGTATTGCTTTCGTTGCCGAAGCCAGGGTATCCACCCAAACCGTGGCGATCACCCCAGATGGTGTCGTTTACATAAGCAACGCCTGTGTTGGGGTCGCGGAATTTGTCAATTTTGATTTCGCTTTGGCGGTCCAAGCTCGAAAATGCAGAAACGATGTAGCCACCGGTACCTTGACCACCCAAGACTATTTTGCTGGGATCAATGCCGTAGGGGTTGCCGTTTTTGTCGGCAGATTGCTTGAAGAAGCGAATGGCGGCACTCAAATCCTGAACGCCTTTGTAAGCAGCGTTGATGATGGTGTTTTTGCGAATGCTTTCAGTGGCACCCTGGGGGTTCCAGCCCAAGCGGTAGCTGATGGATGCTACCACATAACCGCGGCGAGCCAAGTCAGTGCAAATGGCCACCGTAGCGCTGTCATCGCGGGCTCCAGTTGGAGTTTGGTTGATGTAACGGGGCAAGAAACTGCCGGTGTGGGTGTAGATCACCAAGGGGCGGTTGCTGGCGCCGTCGTTGGGGGTATAAACGTCCATGTACAGGGGCTCCAAGGTGAAGGGAGGGCCACCGAGCAATACGGTGTAGTTGCTCGCATACAGGATTTTCTTGGTTACGGTTACTTCGCTTTCAGCCAATACGCGGTCAACGTATTTGGTTTGGGCGAAGCTCAGGTTGGCGCACAGCGCTACCAAACTGAGAATCAAAAGTTTTTTCATGGTATTGTCGGTTAAAATTTTAACGAATTTACTCCTAAGAGTTCAAAGAGCAACTACACCCCGGTACAGAGTAGGATTACTCATGGTTTTTTTATTTTTATTGACAATTGGAATTTAATCTCCAAAGTTTAATCCTTTCACCTGTGTAGGATGACCTTTTCCACCAATATGTTAACTCATCTCCATTGCATTCGAATTGAAATTTCAAACTTTCGCCATCAATGATTAAATTTTTTCCATCAAATGTGTATGTCACTGAATCTGGTTGGTTAAAGCTACTATCCAACGAATGGTAGGTGTATTGGAATCCATTAGCAAACTCATACATTCTACTTGCATCGGCCCTGTTTCCATTATATGACCATAACCATTTGCCTTCGATTTTATCGATAGGTTCTTTTTTACAACCAATGAAAGCTATTACTGCTAGTAATAAGAATAAAAGCTTTTTCATGGGCATTGTCGGTTTAATTATTACCGAATTTACTTCTTAGAGTTCAAAGAGCAACGAGGCATAGGCCATGCGTCCAATTCTGGGGCCACCGTAGACTTGCAAGACCAGGTTGTTGGTGAGGTTGGAGGCGCCGATTTTCAAGCTGGCATCCCACTTGGGTATTTCTTTGCTGACCATAGCATCGACCAACCAATATGTGGGTACAAAGCCTGTGAACTGAGGCGAGCCTTCGAAGGTGAATCCTTGCACCCATTTGAAATTGACATTGAAGGCACAACCCTCCCAATTCCAGTCGTTGCCAAAGGGATCACCCAGGTCCAAACCGCTTCCCATAAAGGAGAGGTTGAATTTGTGTTCAGGAGTGTTGAAGGCCGGAATGATGGGATCGTCTTTTTCGAGCTTGTTGAGTTTGTTCCAACTGTAATTGAATCCAGCGGTGTAGTTTTTACCAATGAAATAGTTCCATCCGCCGGCGAAACCCATGGTAGTCACCGCCGTTTTTGCATTGGTCGCGATGCGGTAGGCCTGGCCCCCGGTGATGAATTGCAGGTTGTAATCGATGATGGGGTCAAAGCCCAATTGGTAGCCAATGAAATCGCGGTAAATGTTGAAATAAGCCGAGGCGTCAACGCTCAATTTGCGGTTGGCCAACAGGGACTTATAGCCCAATTCTATGCTGCGCACCCGCTCAGGGCGAACCGGATCCACGTTGAACCACTCCAAGGTGTTCAAATCGGGAATCAGGGCGTCGTACATTTTGAACAGCGAGGGGAAGCTGACCAAACTGTCGTAACCGTTGATGTTGCCCAGCAAAATGGCACGGCCCACGTTGTAATACAGGTATTGGTCGGCCAATGTAGGGTTGCGCACCCCGCTGGTCAAGGAAAGGCGCCAGTAGCTAACCTTATCGGGGGTGTAAACCACCGAAGCGGCGGGACTGAAAATGAAGGGGAAGTTTTGGTTTTTATCAACCCGAGCGGTCACATTGATTTTCCAGTGTTGCAGGCGGTCTCGGTATTCCCCGCCGGCGTAAACGCCGGCTTCTCGGTTGCGAATGACCACCCCGTTGGTGTCAGAGAAAATGGTGCCCTGGGTATTGGGGGTATACTGACGGGCGCTGAAACCGCTTGTGATTTTCCAGTGATCGCCCACGCGCCAGCTGTGCTCGCCTTGGCTGTGATACAAGGCTGAACGATCGTAAAAACCGCTGCCACCCTCGCCAAAACTTTTCAGAGAGGTAATGGCGGTTTTGAGGGAATCGAATCGCTCGGTACCGGGGTAGAAACGGTCGAATGTATTGGGTTGCTGCGGGAAGGGACGACCTTGGAAATCGTGCCAAAGGTTGGCTTTTTGGCGGCACTCAGCATGCCAGGCCGCAATTTGCTCGCTGTTGGCATCGACCACAGCTTGGATCTTTTTGTAGTAGTCGGGGTCGGTGAATTGGCCGCTCAAGGGAAAGCCGGGGAGAGACCTCACTTTGGAGCGGTACTGGGTGCTCCATATGCGGTAATAGTCGCCCCCCCACAGATCGTCGCGCTTGGCATAGTTCTGCATGAGCAGGGCCGTGAATACCGCATCGTAGGTATTGCCCGCGTCTTCGTGGGTGGCATACAGGCGCAAAAAGCCGTTGGTGTTCTTGTATTCGATTCGATTTTGCAGAAAGCGAATGTCTTTGAGGCTGTAGCGGTTGTCGCCTTGATAGACCGTAGTGCCCGTGCCAAAATTGATTTGGTATTGCAGCTCTGCGGCGCTGTTTTTCGAGGGACGCCAAGCGGCCATCAAAGATGTTTTGAGGTTGTTGGTGTTGTAGTCGACCAGGTCTTTTTCCCAGTATCCATCGCGGTGATAGATGCCCAATCCGGGTGCATTGAACATGCCATCTTTGGAGGTCGCATCGTTCTCACCGGGTCGCAGAATTTCGTCGCCGTAACGGTTGACAGCGTCATAACCCCCGGGGTTATCGATGCCAACTTTGGAGTCGGGGGTGGGGTCTGCGTTGGTGGCTTCCCAGTCATAGGCCTGCATGTAGTACAGGTTGAGTTTGAAAGCAAAAACATCGCGGCCTTCTGCGTTGCTCAATACCTTGGCGTAGCGCAGCGAGGTTTCGCTGAGGTTTCGCTCGCCAAACTTTTGTTTCACCAATAGTCCTGGGGTTTTCCAGGGATCTTTGGTGGTAATGGAGATGACGCCGTTGAATGCGCCCGGCCCGTAAAAGGCAGAACTGGCCCCCACCACGATTTCTTGCCCCGCCACATCGAGTTCAGAGGCTCCCAAGAAATTCCCCAATGAAAAGTTCAAACCGGGGCTTTGGTTGTCAACCCCGTCGATGATCTGAAGGGTACGAACCGGGGAGGTGGAGTTAAAACCGCGGGTATTGACAATGCGAAAACCCAGCGATGCGGCCGTGATGTCAACCCCCTTCAGGTGGCCCAAGGCTTCGTAAAAATCAGAGGCTGGGGTTTCCTTGATGCTTTGGGCGCTCATGCTCTCAACGGTGAGCGGTGATTCTTTGAGTTTTTCTTTCAAGCGGTTTTGCTTGATTTCAACCACCCCTATGCTTTCAATGCTGTCGCCGGGACCGGGTTCAGTTTGGGAAAAGCTCGCATTGGGTAGCAGAGTCAGCAGTACGGTGCTCAGAAATAGGGCGCGACGCATCATGGGGCCTTGTAAATTTTAGGTCAGCAATATAGGAAAGAATGTTTGGCATAGGCCGATTTGGGCCCACAGGCATGGGGTCGACCCCATGGAAAATGCCTAAACTTGCAGTCCCAATTCGGCATGATCGACAAAGAAATTCTGCTCAAAGCCTTTGATTTGATGGCCAGTGCCCGTGCCATGGCTCGGATTTACGAAGAGAACCGATCCATCACCAAATACGTGCACAGCACTTCCAAAGGCCACGAAGCCATTCAGTTGGCCACGGCTTTTCACCTGAAATCTGTCGACTATGCCTTCCCCTATTACCGAGACGAAAGCCTGCTGTTGGGCATGGGATTGGAGCCCTATGAACTGATGCTTCAGTTGTTGGCCAAAGCCGACGACCCGTTCAGTGGAGGCCGCAGTTACTATTCGCACCCCTCGTTGAAGCGACCCAATATGCCCAAAATGCCGCATCAAAGCAGTGCAACGGGCATGCAAACGGTGCCGGCTACGGGAGCAGCTCAGGGCCTTCAATACTTGGAACGCCAGGGCCTGTTGCAAGGTGCTGAAAAGCCGGTGGTGCTTTGTTCCTTGGGCGACGGTTCGGTGACCGAAGGCGAAGTGGCCGAAGCCTTCCAGATGGCGGCTTTGCATCAGTTGCCCATCGTCTATTTGATCCAAGACAACGACTGGGGCATTTCGGCTTCGGGCGATGAGATGCGGGCTCAAGATGCCTATGATTACATCGCGGGCTTCAAGGGAATCAAGCGCATTCGCGTCAATGGAAGCGACTTCGTGGCTTGTTACACGGAGATGGAAAAGGCCATTGAATACGCGCGAGAGAAGCGGGCTCCGATTTTGGTTCACGCCAAAGTGCCTTTGTTGGGCCATCATACTTCGGGTGTGCGCAGCGAGTGGTACCGCGACGATTTGGAGGAGCATACCCGCCTGGATCCTTTCCCCATGTTGAAGAAGCTTTTGCTTTCATTGGCTGAGACGGCTGGGGATTTGGAGGAGCGGGAGGCCGCGCGCAGCGCGGCCGCAGAAGCTGATTTTGAAAGAGCAAAGTCAGCGGCTGACCCTCAACCCCATACCTTGTTCGATCACGTGGAGGCCCCTACGCCCATCACGGAGGAACGAGGAGAGCGCGCCCCTGCGGGGCGCGAACCCATTGTCATGGTGGATGCCGCCTTGTACGCGGTTGAAGAAATATTCCAAAAACACCCCGAGGCTTTGCTGTATGGCCAAGATGTGGGGCATCGCTTGGGTGGCGTTTTTCGCGAAACGGCCACCTTGGCTGACAAATACGGCCGCCACCGGGTCTTCAATACCCCCATTCAAGAGGCCTACATCGTCGGTTCTACGGCGGGCATGAGCGCGGTGGGTTGCAAGCCCATCGTAGAGATACAATTTGCCGATTACATCTGGCCTGGTGTGAATCAATTGGTCACCGAGCTTTCCAAAAGCTGCTACTTGAGCATGGGCAAATACCCCGTTTCTTCCATTGTGAGGGTCCCCACGGGAGCCTATGGCGGGGGTGGTCCCTACCACAGCGGTACGGTTGAAAGTTCCCTTTTGCCCATCAAAGGCATAAAAATCGCTTATCCCAGTACGGCGGCTGACATGAAAGGCTTGATGAAAGCAGCCTACTACGACCCCAATCCCGTGGTCATGTTTGAGCACAAAGGCCTGTATTGGAGCAAGGTTCCCGGCACCGAAGGGGCCAAAACGCCAGAGCCTAGCGAAGATTATGCAGTGCCCTTCGGCAAGGGCCGAACCGTGTTGGAGGCCAGCGCCGAACACCTGGAAAACGGCACTTCATGCGGTGTGGTCACCTACGGAATGGGCGTTTATTGGGCCAGCAACGCAGCCAAATCCTTGCCGGGTCAAGTGGAAATTCTGGATTTGCGCACCTTGGCGCCCTATGACGAAGAGGCGGTTATGGCCTTGGCCAAGCGGCATGGAAAGGTGTTGGTCTTGACCGAAGAAACCTTGAAAAATAGTTTTGCCGAAGCCTTGGCAGGTCGCATTGCCCAGCAGTGCTTTACGCATTTAGATGCACCCGTACAGACCTTGGGTAGCGCCGATGTTCCCGCAGTTCCCTTGAACATGGGCATGGAGAGCGTCATGCTTCCCAACGCTGACAAAACCCGCGCCGCCCTCGAGGAATTGCTGGCCTGGTAAGCGGTTTACATCAATTTCTTGATCATTTGAAAGGCCCAGTCGCTGTACGGCGGATACTTCTGTGCCAAATCGAACCAGCGCCCGGTTTTGATCATGCTTTTCGGATGGCTAAAACTGTCGTAGCTGTAGCGCCCGTGGTACATGCCCCATCCGCTGTTGCGTATGCCCCCAAAGGGCAACGAAGGGTTCACAATGTGCAACATGGCGTTGTTGATGCAGCCACCCCCAAAGGGCAGATCTTGGCTCACTTGGCTTGAGAATTTCTGATCCGTGCTGAAAATATAAGCGGCCAAAGGGTCAGGGTTGAGGCGCGCAATGCGCAGCAAATCGGCGTAATCGCGGTATTCGACAATGGGCAATACGGGCCCAAAAATCTCTTCCTTCATGCAGGAGTCTTCCAGCGAGTCAGGCGCGATCAAAGTCGGTGCCAAGCGCCGCGCCGCGGCATCAAACTCGCCCCCGTGCAGGCAGGTTCCTTGTCGCGCAAAAGCATGCACCCGTTGGAAATGGCGATCGTGAATCAGGGTGCCCAAGTCAGGCGATTCCAAGGGTTTTTCTCCATACCACTCGCGCAGTATTTCCCGAGCCATTTGCACAAATGCATCGCGATAGCCCGCTTGAATCAAGACATAATCAGGGGCAATGCAGGTTTGGCCCGCATTGATGAATTTGGCATACAAGAGGCGTTTCAAGGCAGTTTTGCTCATCCATGTGCCGTCGAAGATGGCCGGGGATTTTCCTCCTAACTCGAGCACCACGGGTATCAAGTCTTGGGCACAGCGTTGGGCTATGATTTTACCTACGGCCGGTGAACCGGTAAAAAAGACCATCGATGGCTGAAAGGAGTCAAAAATGGTGGGCATGATTTCGGGGCCGTCCCCCTCTATTATGGCCACCAGCGATGGTTCATAGGTGGCCGCAATCAATTCGCGCAGCACCGCGTTGATGGCCGGTGTGAATTCTGAGGGCTTGAGCAGTACGGTATTTCCAGCGGCCAAGGCTCCTACCAGCGGCGCGAGCAGCAATTGAAAGGGGTAGTTCCAAGGACCAATGATCAAGACCTGACCCAAGGGTTCGCGTTGCACCCAGGATTGAGAAGGGAACAGGGCTATGGGCGATGGTACGCGTTTGGCCTGCATATGGCTCGGCAATTGCCGCAGCATTTTGTCGATTTCTTGGTAGATGAATCCCACTTCAGCGGCATAGGCCTCCAACTGGGGCTTCCCCAAATCGCTGGCCAAGGCGGCTACAATGGCCTCTTCGCGCTGAGTAATGGCTTTTTTTAGCGCTTTCAACTGGCTTTTGCGAAAGCGAAGAGAGCGGGTATGGCCTGCCTGAAAGAAGGCCAATTGCTGTTGCTTGAGGGAGGCTAACGAATTCATAGGGGTTGAAAGGTAAACAATTCACAAGGCTTGGGGGTTTGCTTTTCATAATAAGTACCTTTGCAGCTGTAAATATGGAGCGTCAACTAAACCGCATCGAAGAAGCCATCGAAGACATCAAAGCTGGAAAAGTGGTCATTGTCGTCGACGATGAAGACCGTGAAAACGAAGGCGATTTTCTGACGGCGGCGCGCAACATGACCCCTGATTTGGTCAATTTCATGGCCAAAGAAGGACGGGGATTGATTTGCGTTCCCTTGACCGAACAGCGCTGCAGCGAGCTTGGCTTGGAGATGATGGTGGGCAAGAATACGGCGACCCATGAAACGGCTTTTACCATTTCGGTTGACTTGCTGGGCCACGGATGCACCACCGGTATTTCGGCCCAAGACCGATCCAAAACCATTCAGGCCCTGATTGACCCGCATATCGACCCTTCAGAATTGGGTCGCCCAGGCCATATTTTTCCACTCAAGGCCAAAGAAGAAGGGGTGCTGCGCCGTGCGGGTCATACCGAAGCGGCTATAGATTTGGCACGCTTGGCAGGGTTTGAGCCCGCCGGGTGCATCGTGGAAATCTTGAACGAAGATGGAAGCATGGCTCGATTGCTCGATTTGTTCGAAGTAGCCGATCGGCACGATTTGAAGATCATCTCCATTGCCGACCTGATTGAATACCGCTTGCAGCACGAAAAAATGGTCGAGCGGGTGATCTCGGTTGACATGCCAACGGCTTGGGGCAAGTTTGACTTGGTGGCCTATCGCCAATTGGACAACCAACAAGAACATTTGGCATTGGTCAAAGGATCTTGGAGCCCCGAAGAACCCGTATTGGTGCGGGTTCACTCCAGCTGCCTTACGGGCGATATTTTCGGTTCGTGCCGCTGCGACTGCGGGGAGCAACTGCACCGCGCCATGGCTTTGATTGAAAAAGAGGGCCGAGGTGCCATTGTTTACATGAATCAAGAAGGTCGGGGCATCGGTTTGATGAACAAGCTGAAAGCTTACAAATTGCAAGAAAATGGGCTGGATACCGTAGAGGCCAATTTGCAATTGGGTTTTAAGATGGACGAGCGCGATTACGGGGTCGGAGCTCAGATCTTGCGGGATTTGCAGATTGGAAAAATGCGTTTGATGAGCAACAATCCGCGCAAGCGCTCAGGCTTGATCGGTTACGGCCTGGAGATTGTCGAAACTGTGCCCTTGCAGGTAGAGGCCAATCCGCACAACGCTCGATATTTGGATACCAAAAAGAACAAAATGGGGCATAGCCTAAGCTAAATATGACGAATTTTCAATCTTTTGACCCTGCCGAATTGGCCATTCCTCAAATGCACCAGTTGCTGGTGGGGGGCATTGGGCCTCGCCCGGTCTGTTTTGCTTCCACCATTGACGAGAAAGGTCGGCCCAACTTGGCTCCGTTTAGCTTTTTCAATGTATTCAGCGCCAACCCTCCCATTTTGATTTTTTCGCCAGCCAACAGCGGCCGTGATGGCAGCCCCAAGCACAGTTATTTAAACGCCAAGGCTCATCCTGAAGTGGTGATCAACATCGTGACCGAGAGCATGGTTCAAAAAATGAACGTAGCGGCAGCCCCTTGGGATCGTGGCGTGTCAGAGTTTGAAATGGCCGGATTCACCCCCTTGGCTTCGCAGCAGGTCAAACCTGCTCGCGTGGCAGAGAGCCCGGTGCAATACGAATGCAAAGTCATCGAAGTCAAGGAGCTGGGATCGGGTGGTGGATCGGGAAATTTGATCATCTGCCAGGTGCTGCGCGTGCATGTGAACCAAGCGGTGATGACCGAAGATGGCCGCATCAACCAATTGGCCTTGCATACCGTGGGTCGCTTGGGAGGTCATTGGTATAGCCGCACAGGTGCCGAACACATGTTTGAATTGGCTCAACCCATGGAAAATCCCATCGGTTATGCAGCCCTGCCCGAGGCCGTTCGCTGCAGCCAAGAGTTGACGGCTTATGAAATGGGGCAATTGGCGCATGCCAAAACGCTACCCTCTCAGGAGGCCGTAGCTGCGGCACTGTCTCAACATGGCAAAGCGACAGCCCAACAGGTTCAATCTTTGTTGAAGGCAGGTAAATTGGATGAAGCCTTGGCTTTGGCTTGGTCGCTGTAAGCTACCAACAGGAGCAAAGCGACGCCCAAGGCCAACGAACCGGCCGAATCGGTCAGTTCTTACCCCAACAACTCTTTGACGAGCGCCGAAATCAATTTCCCGTCGGCTTGACCACCCAATTGGCTCATGGCCAGGGGCATGACCTTGCCCATGTCTTTCATGCCGCTAGCCCCGCTCTGCTCGATGATGGCTTGAACGGCAGCGCGCACTTGGTCCTCGCTCATTTGAGCCGGTAAAAACTCTTCGATTACCGCCAATTCTGAGCGTTCAACAGCCGCTAAATCTTCTCTTCCTTGCTGGACGTAAATGTCCAAACTGTCTTTACGCTGCTTGGCCAATTTTTGCAAGGCCTTCATTCGCTCAGCCTCACTGACTTCGCCGCCGCCTTCGGCGGTATCTTGGAGCATAAAGGCCGATTTGATGCCGCGCAGGGCACGCAAACGATCGCTGTTTTTGGCCTTCATGGCCTCTTTGATGCCTTCGTTGATTTGGTCTTTGAGGTTCATGAGGCAAAGATAGGCAGGCCAGTGCCTCCTTGCTCGTTGGAAATCAAGCAAGGGCGGCCTAAAAGGGTTACCTTTGCGCCTTCCAAATCATCATGAGCGATTCCAGACCTGTACGCGTTCGTTTTGCCCCCAGTCCTACGGGGCCCTTGCACATCGGCGGTGTGCGCACAGCCTTGTACAACTATCTGTTGGCCCGTCAAATGGGTGGTACCATGATTCTTCGCATTGAAGATACCGACCAGACCCGTTATGTGCCCGGCGCCGAAGCTTACATCATTGAATCTCTGAAATGGGTGGGCATCGAAATAGAGGAGGGACCTGAAAATGGCGGCCCTCACGCCCCTTATCGCCAAAGCGAGCGCAAGCCCATGTACCGCCAGTACGCTGAAGGCTTGATTGAAAAAGGCTTGGCCTATTACGCTTTCGATACCGAAGACGATTTGGAAACCATGCGCAAGCGCTTGGAAGCGAGCAAAATGCAGCCCGCCTATGATGCGGTTAGCCGCATGGGCATGAAAAACTCCTTGACCCTGGGTCAAGACGAGGTGAAAGCCCGTCTGGAAAGCGGCGATCCCTATGTGATTCGCATCAAGTTGCCCCGCAAAGAGGAGGTGCGTTTTCACGATGAAATTCGCGGCTGGGTCGTGGTCAATTCCTCTACCATGGACGACAAAGTCTTGCTGAAAAGCGACGGTATGCCCACCTACCACATGGCCAACGTTGTAGACGACTATTTGATGGGCATCAGCCACGTCATTCGAGGCGAAGAGTGGTTGCCATCGGCTCCCTTACACGTCATGTTGTATCGCTACTTGGGCTGGGAAGAGGTCATGCCCAAATTCGCCCACTTGCCCCTGCTCTTGAAGCCCGAAGGAAACGGCAAATTGTCGAAACGCGATGGCGATCGACTGGGTTTTCCTGTGTTTCCCTTGCAGTGGACAGATCCCAAGACCGGCGAGACCTCGAGCGGATACCGAGAGTCTGGTTATTTCCCAGAGGCGGTAGCCAATATGTTGGCCTTGCTGGGATGGCATCCTTCAGACAACCGTGAACTTTTCAGCATGCCTGAATTGATCGAGGCTTTTTCACTGGAAAAAGTCAGCAAAAGCGGCGCCAAATTCGATGTCAACAAAGCGCACTGGTTCAATCAGCAATACCTGGCTCAGCGCAGCGACGAAGAATTGTTGAGCACCTTGTGGCCGGCTTTCGAAGCTCAGTACGGTTCTCAAATTGACCGCGCATATGGATTGCAAATCGTGGCCTTGTTGCGCGAAAAGTTCCAGTTTGCCAAAGACATTGTCCCGGCAGCCCATTACTTCTTTCAGCGTCCCAGCGATTACGACCGGGAGGCCGTGGCCAAAAAGTGGAAAGAAGACACCAACGCCTCTTTGATGGCGCTGGCTGCGGCTTTTGAAGACGCGGCTTCTAGCGATGCCGAAGGGTTTGAATCTTGTTTCAAATCGAGCTGCGAAGCCATGGGAAAGAAGACAGGCGAGCTCATGCAACCCATGCGCATTGGCGTTAGCGGAGAAGCCATGGGCCCTCCCATTTTTGAACTTTTGGCCCTCTTGGGTGCCACTGAAGTGGCCGAACGCTTGCGTTTGGCTGCCAGCCTGCTGTAAAATTGGGCTTCTTAAGCCCTTGTAAATCGTTGGCTAAGCCAAGGCGAATGCCTATTTTCGCCTTTCTCTAACTAAGCATCATGAATACGTTTAAACGTTGGAATACATTATTGGGCTGGCTGACCTTCGCCGTGGCTTTGGTGGTTTACACCCTGACCTTGGAAGAATCAGTGAGTTTGTGGGACTGCGGCGAGTTTGCATCGGCCGCTTATAAATTGCAAGTGGTGCACCCTCCCGGGGCTCCCTTCTTCCTGATGGTGGGGCGTTTGTTCTCCCTCTTGGCTCCCGATGTGGTGAATGTAGGTTTCTGGATCAACATGCTTTCGGCCACCGCTTCGGCTGGAACGGTCATGTTCACGTTCTGGATCACCACCTTCTTTGCCGGTAAATTGGTGAGCGCTGATTCAGCCCACCGCCATGTGCTGATTTTCGGTTCAGGTTTGGTGGCTGCTTTGAGCAATACCTTCTTGGACTCCTTTTGGTTCAGCGCGGTAGAGGCCGAGGTTTATGCCTTGAGTTCCTTCTTCACCGGTCTGACTTTTTGGGCCGTCATTCGCTGGTACGAGGCTGAAGACACCTTGTCTACCGATCGTTGGCTGGTCTTCATGGCCTACATGATTGGCTTGGCCTTGGGCACGCACATGTTGAACTTGTTGGTCATTCCTGTCATCACCTTGGCTTACTATTTCAAAAAGTACAAGGTGACCCAAAAGGGTGTGATTTACGCCTTGGGAGCGGCTGCTGTGGCCTTGGGTTTTGTGATGAAGGTCATTTACCCCGGTATTCCCTGGTTGCTCGCCAACTTGGACAAGATGTTCGTCAACGGCTTCGGTCTTCCTTTCTACAGCGGGGCCATTTTTGCCGCTGTTTTGGTCTTCGCCGCCGTCGGATACCTCCTGCACTATACCGCAGGTAAAGGCAAAGTAGGATGGAACACCATCGTGCTGAGCATCGGTTTCGTCATCTTGGGTTATTCTTCCTATGCCATGGTGATCATTCGCTCTATGGCTGATCCCGCGATTGACATGAACGATCCCGAGGATCCTTACAAATTTTACGGGTACATCACCCGTGAGCAGTACGGCGACCGCCCTTTGCTGGTGGGTCCTTACTTCAACGCTCAACAAACCGACTATGAAATCACCGGTAAGAAATTCTTCAAAGGTCCCGACGGGAAATACGAAGAGGGTGGTGACAACTACAAGCCGGTTTACGATCCCGAATACAATACGCTGTTCCCTCGAATGGGCGTTTCGTCCAAGCCCAACGACGCTCGCGGCTACCGCGACTATTCAGGAATGGATGATGTTCAATCGCGCATTGATGAATTGAACGGTTTGTCGCAGCAACGCGCCTTGACCGAGATGGAGAAACAGGAGTTGCAATACCTCAATTTGCAAAAACCCACCTTTGGTCAGAACCTGACCTACTTCTTCTCGTACCAAATTCGCTACATGTACCTGCGTTACTTCATGTGGAATTTCGTGGGTCGTTTCAACGATCAACAAGCGGTAACCGGCAACACCCGTTTCGATGGAAACTGGTATTCAGGAATTCCCTTTATTGACAACATCGTCATCGGTTCCTTGAAAGACTTGCCCGACTATTACGCCAATCAAAAGGCCAAGAATGCCTTCTATTTCTTGCCCCTGATTTTGGGATTGCTCGGTTTGTTGCTTCAGTTCAAATCAGACAAGCACGGCTTCTGGTTGGTGATGACCCTGTTCTTGTTTACGGGGGTTTTGATCAACGTATACATGAACCAACCTCCTTACGAGCCCCGCGAACGGGACTATGCTTTGGTGGGTTCTTTCCAGACTTTCTGCATCTGGGTGGGTTTGGGAGTCATTTCCTTGGCTGACCTGTTGAAAAAATACCTGAAAGGCTCTTCGGCTTGGGCCGCGGCCATTCTCGCCCTTGTAGCGGTTCCCGTGAACATGGGCATGCAAGGCTGGGACGATCACGATCGCTCTGGCCGCAGCATTGGCATAGACATGGCTAAGAATTTCTTGGAGAGCCTGGAGCCCAATGCCATCTTGTTCTGCAACGGAGATAACGATACCTACCCCCTGTGGTACGCTCAAAACGTAGAAGGAATTCGCACTGATGTGCGCATCATCAACCAAAGTTTGTTGCCCACTGAATGGTATTCTTCTGTGCTCTTGGATACGGTTTATACCTCGGCTCCATTGCCTTTGACCTTGCAGCGCGAAGACCTGCAAACCGGTAGTTTTGACTACGGTGTGGCCATAGACAAGGTGAACTACACCACGCCTCGCCCCCTGTCTGAGATGATCAAAGAACTCTTGGCTGACCGCCGCAAATTGGGAAGTGACCGCACCACTTGGCACGGCAACCAGTTCTTCGTTCCCGTTGATAAGGAAACGGTGATTCGCAAAGGCTTGGTGGCCAAGAAAGACGAGGCCAACATCGCCCCCAACATCGAAGTGACCTTGACCTCCAGTTACTTGAGCAAAGGGGATATCGTCATGTACGATTTATTGGCTACCAACGCAGCCAACGGTTGGGAGCGCCCCATCTACTTCACTTCGGTGAGTGGTTTTGACTTCGGCGGATTGAACAATTACCTGCAGCTGGAAGGTTTGGTGTACCGTTTGGTGCCCATTCTCGGAGGAAGCGATCGCGGTCAACCCAACAAAGTGGCTGACTACAAGTTGTGGGACAACTTGGTCAACCAATACCACTATTATGGAATGAAGGAGAAGCCCAATTTCTTCTTGGATGACAAAGCGGCTTATGTGCCCAGCGATTTGCAACAGAACGTATTGATGCTGGTGACCTACTACTTCGAGGAAATCAACAAGTACGAATCTGTAAAGTCAGCCGTTGACAAAGGAGAAGCGAATTTGCCTCCTGTAGACGGCATGGCCGCTGCCGATTATGTTGCCTTTATGGCTGACAGTGTCGAGGTTTACCGCAACCGTGCCTTGGGCGCCATGAAACACATTCGCACCGAAATTCCCGAGTCAGTCATGCCCATGCGCCACGAATATTTGACCGAATATGCGGTTTCTTATTTGCTGTTGGGTGATGAAGAGAGTGCCAAGAAGGAAATGGACTATTGCATCGATCAGTTGCACCAATTCGGCCGTTACTTCAAGCATTTCGAAGACCAAGAATTTGGGGCTCGCGAAGTGGCCAATGCCCGTTATTTGGCCGATCGCATCATCAGCGTTTGCACCAACAAAGGCAAAGCCGATTGGGCCAACGAGTACAAGCAAAAAATGAACGGCATCTAATGACCGAAAACGAAAATGATTCTTTCCAAAACCGCGGGGCCAAGCCCCGCGGTTTTGCTTCTGACGGCCCGCGCGATGGGGGTCGTGACTTTCGAGGTGATCGGCGCGGTTTCTCGCGCGGGCCTCAAGGCGGTTCACGCCCACCCCGGGATGGGAATTGGAAGCCCCGTTCGGCTGACGACAAAAAAGACGACTTTGTCTACGGCATTCACCCGGTAATGGAGGCCCTGGAGGCCGGTAGAACCATCGATAAAATCTGGATCCAAGAAGGGCACCTACAAGGCCAACTGGCTGACTTGATCAAAGAATTTGCAGCGCGACGCTTGACTTGGAAACAGGTACCCCACCAGAAGTTGAATTCGTTGGTACGGGGCAATCACCAAGGTGTAGTGGTGGCCTTGGCTGCCATTCCCTTTGCTGATTTGGACGAGGTCATTGCTTCGGCCTTTGAACGAGGAGAAGACCCCTTTATTTTGGTCTTAGACGGTGTGACCGACGTGCGCAATTTTGGCGCCATAGCCCGTACGGCGGCTTGTGCCGGTGTTCATGCCTTGCTGCTTCCTGAAAAGGGCAGTGCTCCCTTGGGTGGGGATTCGGTGCGCACCTCGGCTGGGGCTTTGTTCAAAATTCCAGTTTGCCGCACCCAGAGCCTGTATCACAGCCTCAAGAGTCTCAAGAACAGCGGTCTTTCCTTGGTGGGAGCCACTGAAAAAGGCAGCCAAGACTTGTATGAGGTCGAGTTGAGCGGTCCTTTGGCCGTGGTCATGGGATCAGAAGAAACAGGCCTGAGCAGCGATGTTTGGAAACTCTGCGATCGCCATGCGTGCATTCCGCTTTCAGCCGGGGGAGTCGAATCCTTAAATGTGTCGGTGGCTTGCGGGGTATTGCTCTACGAGGCCCTTCGCCAAAAACGAGTGAGTAACGCTCAATAAGCCTTGGTAGCCCGAGCTGCGGGCCCTTACCTTTGTCTCATGCGTCCCATTCAAATGGTCGATTTGCAAGCGCAGTATCAGCGCTTGGGTGCTGAAATAGATGCGCGCTTGCAGCGCGCCGTTTCTCAGGCTGCCTACATCAAGGGGCCTGAAGTGGCTGAGCTGGAATCAGCCATGGCTGAGGGCTTCAACCCGCTGAAGGCTTCAGAAACCCTGACCACTGCCTTTCCCCATTTGAGTCAACCTCTGCATGCCTTGGGCGTGGCCAACGGTACCGATGCTTTGCAATTGGCCTTCATGGCCTTGGATTTGCCGCCGGGCTCAGAAGTGATCACACCTGCTTTTTCCTATGCGGCTTTGGCCGAAGTGCTGTTTTTGTTGAACCTGAATCCGGTATTCGTAGAGGTGAATCCCCAAACCTTTTTGGTTGATGTTGATGCCATTCGGGAAGCGATAGGACCCAAAACCAAGGCGATTGCACCGGTGCATCTATATGGCCAAACGGCCGATATGAAAGCCATTATGGAGCTGGCAGCTGAGCACCAACTGTATGTGGTCGAAGACTGCGCCCAAGCCTTGGGTTCTCAGTATTGCAGCGAGGGCCTGAGTGGGTATGCGGCCACCATGGGTCACATTGGCTGTACTTCTTTTTTCCCTTCTAAAAACCTAGGCTGCATGGGCGACGGAGGCATGGTGTTCACCCGAAATCCCGAATTGGCCCTTCGTTTGCGCGCGCTGGCCAATCACGGTCAGGAACAGAAGTACCAGCACCGTTACATAGGCCTTAACTCTCGATTGGATACCCTACAGGCGGCGATTTTGCTGGCCAAATGGCCGCATTTGGCCGATTTTGGCAGCCGCCGCGCAGCGGCGGCTAAGCGTTACGATGAGGCCCTATCGGGCCATGCCGAGCTCGCCGTTCCGGCTCGCTCCCCCCTTTCAACCCACGTCTTTCATCAATACACGTTGAGCCTGCAAAACCCCTCTCACCGGGAACCCTTGCGGCAGTGGCTCGCCGCGGCCGGCATACCCAGCATGGTGTATTACCCGACTCCTCTGCACCGGCAAGAGGCATATGCTCAGGCTCTATCTGCCAGCCGCGGTCGCTGTGCCAACCTGGCTATGACTGAAGATTTGTGCCAGCGGGTCATCAGCCTGCCCATTTGCCCCGAACTGGAAGCCGAGCAGCAGGCATTCATAGTGGCAAAGATTCGCGAATTCTTCGAAACGCTAGGCTAAAGGCAGGGGCTGGTTGCAAATAGCGTCAAGGAAAGCCCAAAGAAAAGTACGACCTTTGCAGAAGGGTAAAATACCCAATTGAATCACCATGAATATTGCGGTAGTAGGCACAGGTTACGTAGGTTTGGTCAGCGGCACTTGCTTTGCTGAGACGGGTAATCGTGTTTTTTGCGTAGACATTGACCAGCGCAAGGTTGACAAACTCAAAGCCGGTCAAATCACCATTTACGAACCCGGTTTGGAGGTTCTATTCAAGCGCAACCTGAAAGAAGGCCGTTTGCAATTCACCACCCAATTGGAAGAAGCCATTGCTGAGGCTCAGATCATTTTCTTGGCCTTGCCCACCCCTCCAGGCGAAGACGGCAGCGCCGATTTGCGTTATGTGCTGGGTGTGGCCGATCACTTGGGTAAGATCATGACCGATTACAAGGTCATTGTTGACAAGAGCACGGTTCCTGTGGGTACGGCAGACAAGGTGCATGCTGCCATTGCCGCCAACTATATGGGCGAGTTCGATGTGGTATCCAACCCCGAGTTTTTGCGCGAAGGGGTGGCCGTTGATGATTTTATGAAGCCCGATCGCGTGGTGATCGGTGCCAGCAGCCAGCGTGCCTTTGCCATGATGGATGAACTGTATGCCCCTTACGTGCGGCAGGGAAATCCGGTGATGCACATGGATACCCGCAGCGCTGAGTTGACGAAATACGCCGCCAACTCGTTCTTGGCTACCAAGATTTCGTTCATGAACGAGATTGCTCGCCTGTGCGAATTGATGGGCGCCGATGTAGACATGGTACGCAAAGGTGTGGGCAGCGATGACCGCATTGGCAAGCGCTTCTTGTTCCCAGGCATTGGTTATGGGGGTTCCTGCTTTCCCAAAGATGTCAAGGCCTTGGTTCACTCGGCCTCTGAGGTGAAGTACGACTTCAAAATTTTGAAAGCCGTTGAAGATGTCAACGCGGCTCAAAAACAAGCTTTGTTGCCCAAAATTGACGCTCATTACGGTTCGATCGAAGGCAAAACGGTGGCCCTTTGGGGCTTGGCCTTCAAGCCGAATACCGACGACATTCGCGAGGCTCCGGCCTTGGAGATGATCGATGCTTTGATGGCGCGCGGTGCCAAGGTGCAGGCCTATGATCCTGAAGCCATGGCCAATGTGAAAGAGATCATGGGTGACAAAGTGAGCTTCTCGGAAGGGGCCTATGAAGCCTTGGAAGGGGCCGACTTTTTGGTGATCGCTACCGAGTGGCCTGAGTTCCGCACTCCCCAGTTTGATCGAATCGCCTCGAGCCTGAGAGAAAAGGTTATCTTCGATGGTAGAAACTTGTACGAGCTGGATACCATGGCCAAGCACGGCTTCGTGTACTGCAGCATCGGGCGTAGCGACATCAAATAATGGCCAACAGAGAACGCGTATTGATCACCGGGGCAGCCGGTTTCCTGGGCTCGCATTTGTGCGACCGGTTCATTGCAGAGGGTTACCACGTCATCGGCATGGACAACCTCATTACCGGTGATTTGCGCAACATTGAACACCTGTTCCATTTGGAACAATTTGAGTTTTACAATCACGACGTGAGCAAGTTCGTTCACGTTTCAGGTGATTTGAAATACATCCTGCACTTTGCTTCTCCTGCCAGCCCCATTGACTATTTGAAGATCCCCATTCAAACCTTGAAGGTGGGTTCTTTGGGTACCCATAATTTGCTGGGATTGGCCATGGCTAAAAAAGCCCGCATCTTGGTAGCCTCTACCAGTGAAGTGTATGGAGATCCAACGGTGCATCCGCAGACGGAAGACTACTGGGGCAATGTGAACCCGGTTGGGCCCCGCGGCGTGTACGATGAGGCCAAGCGTTTCCAAGAAGCCATGACCATGGCCTATCACACCTACCACGGTTTGGAGACGCGCATCGTTCGCATTTTCAATACCTATGGGCCTCGCATGCGTCTGAACGACGGTCGCGTGTTGCCCGCCTTCATGGGTCAGGCCTTGCGCGGCGAAGATTTGACGGTTTTTGGAGACGGTAGCCAAACCCGTTCCTTCTGTTACGTAGCCGATTTGGTAGAGGGCATTTACCGCCTGCTCAAGAGCGATTGCGTGGATCCCGTGAACATTGGAAACCCCGGTGAAATCACCATTGCACAGTTCGTCGAGGAGATCATCAAGCTCACGGGGACCGATCAAAAAGTGGTGTATAAGCCCCTTCCCTTGGACGACCCCAAGCAGCGCCAACCCAACATCAGCAGAGCCAAGTCTTTGTTGGGCTGGGAACCTCAAGTGGGCCGTGAAGAGGGCCTGCGCATTACCTGGGAGTATTTCAAATCCCTGCCCAAAGAGCGCTTGTACGAAGAAGCGCATCACCGCGATTTTCAGAAAGATTAGGCCCAACGTCTAGGGCTCTGCAGACTGCTGGGTTCAGCAGCCCATGGCCTGTGCCTCATTCGCTCTGTAGCCAAAAGCTTTTATGGAAAGCTGAGGGAGCTCAGCCTGTAACTTCTTGCCTGCAAGAATCAGAATAGGCTTATGCTCAGCCTTGTAATTTGCCGGCCAGCTGACCGCAGGCGGCATCGATATCGCGCCCTCGGCTGCGGCGCACGTTGACGATGAGTTTTTGGGCTTCCAAGCCCGCTGCGAATTCGTGCAGGCGTGAGGTGGGCTTATAGTCGGCTAAGGAGATGGGGTTGTATTCGATCAGGTTGATTTTGGAGGGGAAGCGGCGAGCGAAGCGAGCCAGGTTTTGCTCGTCTTCTACCGAGTCATTGACTCCTTCCATCACGGTGTATTCCAATGTGGGGCGGTTGCCCGTTTTTTCAGCCCAATAACCCAAAGCTTCGGCCAGCAAATCCAGGTTGTTGCTCTCGTTGATCGGCATGATCTCAGAGCGCTTGGCGTCGTCTGCGTTGTGAAGGCTAAGGGCCAAATGCGTGCGCAAGCCATCGTCGGCCAATTTCTTGATCATTTTGGCGATGCCCGCCGTCGAAATGGTAAGCCGTGAAGGGCTCATGCCCAAGGCATCGGGCGAGGTGATCAGGGAAACCGATCGCAGCACTTCGGCATAATTGAGCAGGGGTTCTCCCATGCCCATGTACACGATGTTGTCGAGCTTTTTACCGTAGTGTTCCAGGGCCAGTTCATTGATCAAATGCACTTGGTCGTAGATTTCGGCCGCCGTGACGTTTCGCTCGCGTTTGAGGTAGCCCGTAGCGCAAAAACGGCAATCCAGCGAGCAGCCCACCTGCGAGGAAATGCAGGCAGTGGTGCGTTTGGAAGTGGGAATGAGAACCCCTTCAATTTTGAAGCCGTCGTGCAGCTCAAATGCCACTTTGATGGTGCCGTCGTTCGAGCGCTGTGCGGCGTGAATGCGGGTCACCCCAAAGGCAAACTCTTCCTGTAAACGCTGGCGCAAATCTTTGGGTAGATCGGTCATTTCTTCCCAACTGCGGGCTCCTTTTTGCCAGAGCCATTTCCAAATTTGCTTGGCGCGAAAGGCCGGTTGCCCCATGGTTTTGAGGGCCTCGGTCAAGGCGGGTAGATCCAAGCTGCGCAGGTCTTTCACCGAATTATTTTTTGCGGTAGAACAGGCTAATGGGAATGCCGGTCAAAGGGAATTCCTCACGCAATTTATTTTCCAAAAATCGGGTATAGCTTTCGGCAACGTATTGAGGCAAATTGCAGAACAAAGCGAAGGCCACGCGCTTGGTAGGCAATTGACTGACGAACTTGATCTTGACAAACTTTCCTTTGCGGCTTGGCGGTGGCGTATTCTCCATGATGGGCAGCAAATAGTCGTTGATCTTGCGGGTGGGGATTTTGATGGTGAGGTTGTTGTAAACCTGTACCACTGTCTCCATGGCCTGGTAAATGCGCTGCTTGGTCAGGGCCGAAATGAACAAGATGGGAACGTCTACAAAGGGGGCTGTTTTCTCGTGAATCTGGGCCACGAAATCCAGGTGCGTATTGGTCTCTTTTTCGACCAAATCCCATTTGTTGACCAAAATGACGATTCCTTTTCCTTGGCGATGCGCCAACCAGAACAAGTTCAGGTCCTGGGCTTCCATGCCTTGAGTGGCATCGATGATCAACACCACGACGTCTGAATATTCCAGTGCCCGCAGCGAGCGCATCACCGAATAGAATTCGATGTTTTCGTGCACCTTGCTTTTCTTGCGAATACCGGCTGTATCGACCAAAATCATGTCTTTGCCAAAGGCTTTGTAACGGGTATCGATGCTGTCTCGAGTCGTGCCGGCAATGTCGGTTACGATGTTGCGGTCTATGCCCAGCAAGGCGTTGATCAAGCTGCTTTTTCCTACGTTGGGGCGACCCACAATGGCAATGCGGGGAATTTTTTCTTCTTCCCCTTCTTCGGGACGAATCTCTTCGGGAATTTCGCGAAGGTGTTTGACCACTTCGTCCATCAACTCACCGGTTCCTGAACCGCTGGCCGAAGAAATTTCAAAGTATTCTGAGTATCCCAGGGCGTAGAAAGCTACCGCGTCTAAGCGAAGACGATCGTTGTCTACTTTGTTGACAACCAAAATGACAGGCTTCTTGCTTCGGCGCAGCACCTCGGCGAATTCCTCGTCCAAGGGATGCACGTCGCATTGGGCATCGACGACAAAGAGCAAAATAGCGGCCTCGTCAATGGCAATGTGCACCTGTTCGCGAATGGCCGCTTCGAAGGTGTCTTCGCTGTCGGGCACGAATCCGCCGGTGTCAACCACGGTGAATTCAACCCCGTTCCAATCGCCGGTTCCATAGTGGCGATCACGGGTCACCCCGCTCATGTCATCGACGATGGCTTGGCGCTGACCGGTTAAACGGTTAAATAGGGTGCTTTTGCCTACGTTGGGACGGCCCACAATGGCGACTAAACGGCTCATAAGGCGCAAAGATACAACCGCTTGAGCGCTTTCCTTGCCAAGGATTGGAAGGCGAGGCGCTATCTTTGACGAATGGCCAAGCCAAAGATAGCCTTGATAGCCGCCTGCGGCAGGCAGCGCGAATTGGGCGCCGGCAATGCCTTGCTCTGGCATTTGCCCGATGATTTTCAGTGGTTCATTCGCCATACCAAGGGAAAATCCATTGTCATGGGCAGAAAAACCATGGAGAGCCTGGGTCGACCCTTGAAGAACCGGCGCAATTTGGTGCTGACGCGCAGCCAGGATCCCCTGCCTGAGGGCTTTGAGTCTATGCCGAATTGGGAAGCCGTTTGGCAAGCCGTCGCCGATGAGCCCGAATTGATGGTCATTGGGGGGGCTGAGATTTATGCGCAATCCCTGCCTTGGGCCGATGCGGTTTATTTAACAGAAGTTCAGGGTGATTTTCCCCATGCCGATGCCTTTTTTCCTGCCATGCCCGAGGCGCAGTGGAACTGCGTGAGCCGTGAGCCTCATAGCCGCGATGAACGGCACGCTTTTGCTTTCGATTTGTGCGTTTACGAACCGCGTTAGTGTAGTTTCAAATTGCTTGTAAAGCAGTTAACGATGCATTCTGTCGGTTTGGGCGTAGATTTGCTCTTGTACTACGACGCCCTGCTGCGTTTTGACCTGAGTCGAAATGCTCGCGGTGAATGGGTGGGTCGGGCAGTACTCAGACACGCCATTTAAGTTCAAAGGCATGAAAGTAGCCGTTTACGCACGCAACGTTCGGGATTCCCGCCACCAAGAGGGCTTTTTGCGTCTGGTTACCGCTTTGGCCGAGCGCGGCCATGAATTGCATTGCAGTGCTTCGCTTGAAGATTTCGTGCACATGAACCTGGATGCCAAGCTCAAGTTGAACATTTTCGATTACTTCAGCCCGGGGGTCGACATCGATGTGCTCATTTGCGTGGGAGGCGATGGTACCATTTTGGATACCTTGAACTTGGTGCGCAACAGCGGGGTGCCAGTTTTGGCCTTGAACACGGGTCGATTGGGCTTTTTGGCGAGTGCCACCACCGAGGCCATAGAGGAGGTGCTGGATGAGATTGACAAGGGCAATTATGTCATTGAAGAGCGCAGCATGCTGCAGTTGACTTCTGACCCTTTGATCTTCGATTACAATTTTGCCCTGAACGATTTTGTGATCCACAAAAAGGAAACCTCGAGCATGATCGTGGTGCACGCCTACATGAACGGAGAGTTCCTGAACAGCTATTGGAGCGACGGTTTGATTGTATCAACCCCTTCGGGCTCAACGGGCTATTCCCTGAGCTGCGGCGGTCCCATATTGTTCCCCAAAAGCGAGAGCTTTGTCATCACTCCCATTGCCCCCCACAACTTGAATGTGCGGCCCGTGGTAGTTCCCGACAATGCCGTAATATCGTTTGAGATAGAAGGGCGTGCCAGCTCATACCTAGCCTCTTTGGATGCTCGAAGCCAAAGCATTACCGAAGACGTGCACATGGCCATTCGCAAGGCCGATCACCCCTTGCGATTGATGCGCCTGAGCTCGGTTCAGTTTTTGGATACCTTGCGCAGCAAGTTGAATTGGGGTTTTGACCGTAGAAATTGAGAAAAAGCATGAAGAGTAAAGGATGGGCCCTGCTGGGCTCTTTCGCGTGGATGGCCCTGCAGCAGCTGCAAGCCCAGGTGCCGCAAATTGGCAAAAAAGACCGTTTGGACATTGCCTCCTGGAACATCGAGTGGTTCGGCGATGCCAGCAATGGCCCCAGTTCTGAGGTCATTCAACTGCAAAATGCCGCGGCTTTGATCAAAGGGGCCGACTTGGATCTTTGGGGATTGTGCGAAATTTCAAACCCTGCATATTGGGCCGATTTGCAAAAACAATTGCCTGATTACGGGGCGGTCATCAGCACCTGGAGCCAAAGCCAAAAAACGGCTCTGTTGTATAAGAAAAGCGAGTTTACGCTCTTGTGGAGCAAGCACATATTGCAGGTTTACGATTATGAATTTGCCAGCGGTCGCTTGCCCTTGGAAGTGGGCCTAGGTTGCACCCTGAACGGTCGTTATGATACCTTGGTGGCTTGGGTGGTTCACCTGAAAGCCAATACCGGCAGCAGTTCTCAAAAAGCCACGGCTTGGGATAGGCGCAAACGGGCCATGGAAGCTTTGAAGGAGTATATCGCCGAGCAAGGAGCCATCAAAGGGGTGGTGTTGGGCGATTGGAATGACGATCTGGACAAGAGCATTTACAGCAACTACGCCACGCCATTTTCGGCTTGGATGGCCGATCCCAATTTTGCCATGGTGAGCTATCGCCTTTCCACCAGCGGTCAAAAATCAACGGTCAGCTATTCCGATATGATCGACCACCAAGCGGCTACACCGGCCCTCAAGCCCTTTTGGGTACAGGATTCTTCGGCTGTGCTGTATGCAGACAAATACATCAGCGGTTACGGCAACAACACCAGCGACCATTACCCGGTTTTTGCTTGTTACTACTGGAACACGCTGAGTCTGGGATGGGAAGCCATGACGGGCGCCCACATGAAGGTCTGGTTTGATGGGATGGGCTGGGCGAGCGAGCGAAGCGAGCTCGGCAGCTGGTCGGTGTTTGATGCACAGGGTCGTTGTTTGTTCCAGGGCCAGCATTTGTCGCATTTTCAGGGTGAATCGGGCCATTTGTATGCTTTTCAGTGGAGGGGTTTAGGCACGAGTCAGGTTCAGCGAGCTTGGGCGCTTCAACCCTAAGCCCTAATTTTACCTCATGCGTACTTTATCGTTGCGAATCGGGGCCTTGATGGCCTTGGTATCTCAATTTGCTTGTTCAGAAACTAACCGGGAAGCCATCAGCCAAGAGCCCATACCCGTAGCGGGTTTGAGCAGCTTGCTTACCCTAGAGCCAGGTAAAACCTGGGTCTGGCTAAGTGATTATGTGTATGACCTCGAGGCTCTGGACTCAGTCAGTTTGGACGCCGGTTGGCACATGGAAAGAGACGGTGCTTGCGACAGCGTTCAAATTTGGAAAGAAGCCGATGCCTTGCCCTTGAGCACCCTGCGCTTGCATGTTAAAGGTCATGTGGTTTCGGTTCCCATGCGGGCTTCGGCGAAGCAGGAAATGCACTTTTCATACCCCGATGCTCAACACCAATTGAAGCAGGTACAAATCAAGGGCAGTTTCAATGCTTGGAATCCCAATACCTTGAATTTGACCTACGAACAAGGTTCATGGCATGCCTCGGCGATGATTGCACCGGGAAGCCACCAATACATTTTTGTCATCAACGGCTCTCAGGAATTGCGCGACCCTCATCGCAATGACTCCATTGCCAATGGTTTGGGCGGTTGGAATACCAAATTGGACGTGGCCGCTTCCAACTTGGTGCTGAGCACAGAGCGATTCAAGGGCCAGCGCGTATTCTTGAAGTATTCAGGTTCAGAGCCCATTCACGCCGTAGTTTTGCTCAACAATAGAGCGTTGGACTGGGACAAGGAAGAGCCCGGTTTGCTGGGCATTACCCTGCCCAATGACGCATTGGGTAAAAGCTATTTGAGGGTTTGGTATTGCGACAGTCAGGCGGTTTCCAACGATGTCATGGTGCCCCTTTACGATGGCAAGGTCATGGATCATGCGAGCAAAATCAGCGACCGTCACGATCCCCGTCAGCAAATCATGTATAACCCCATGATCGACCGATTTGTCGATGGAAACAAAGCCAATAACCGCCCCTTGAATCATCCCGAGGTTAACCCCAAGGTAGATTACTTTGGGGGGGATTTGGCCGGATTGACGGCCAAAATCAAAGAGGGCTATTTTCACCGCTTGGGCATCAATACCCTCTGGATTTCACCCATCGT